>Ga0209659_1000594_pt1 | contig 22759 bp, 22 predicted proteins | sample SaaInlLV_10m_DNA_FD_184658 | JGI IMG/M metagenome (GOLD analysis project Ga0209659, IMG submission 184658) | Marine microbial communities from expanding oxygen minimum zones in the Saanich Inlet - SI072_LV_10m_DNA (SPAdes) (version 2) | ecosystem: Environmental > Aquatic > Marine > Intertidal... | reverse complement strand
ATATATAACTTAAATGGTTGGACAATTGCTTTGCAATAGTACTCTTACCGCATGAGGAATGTCCGTCAATTGCTATGTTTATTTTTTTCATCTTTTTTATAGAACTTGGAAAAATCGGTTATAAAGGAAAAGTAATTTGGTGAGCCGTGCAAGTGATATGTTGATCTTCCGTAATTTATTTTAAAATGCGATAATTTTATACCAACACCCCAAGAAAAACCAACCATACCTAAATAAGAATTGAGTTTCAACTCTTGTCTTCGTCTAGGATTATATCCCATTCGTAATTGAATGCGTTTACCAATACTCAATTCACCGCCTAGATCAATATGCCTAAATAGTTTAGCTCCAAAACCTTTCTCAGAAAAAGGTTCTGGACTAAGATTTGAATTAGTATCCTCGTAAGGATTGGTTAAATCCCAACGTTCAATATTTTTATAGCCAAGTGAAAAACGAAATGGAAGATGTTCTAATCGTTTGGAAACACCAAAGTCAAGATGAAACGGCAAGTCTTCTTTTTCACTTGCATAGGTGCTCAGTTGCCTACCATAGTTTTTAGCTATTAAAGACATGAAAAAATTATTTTTTATATCTGTATAAGCTAAAGCTAAATCAGACGCAATTGCTGTAGATTGGTAGCTTTCAAAATTTGAAAACAAGGTCTTTAGATTAGCCCCTAAAAACCATTTTTCAGAGAGTCTTTTACTAACTCCAAGTGATATTATTTGTTCATTAGCGTTAAAGTTACCTAAATTTTGAGATGTATAATCTGTTTGTGTAAACTCACCATAACCAATAGACTTCACAGAAACTCCAATTGTTCCAAACTGTTTAAGAGGAAAAGCGTAAGAAGCAGATATAAAATTTATATCTGCAAAGTAATCGACAAAATTCAAGGACAACTTATGATACATTCCATCATTCAACATAGATGGATTATTTATACCGTTTTCTACGTCTTCATCATAAATTGAAAGAGGTTGGTTGAGTACGGCTTGCCTAGATGACAAGGATAGATTTAAAGATTGAAAAGCATCATTTTCATACTGTGCCAATATAGTAGTATTAAGCAAAAACACACATACAAAAAGAGCCAAAATTCTCATTACACAAAAGAAACAAATGTTATTAAATATAACGAACCTTTTTAAACTTATTATATAAAAAAAACACGGCTTAACCGTGCTTTTCTATTATTGTTATTGTTCTATAACTAATTAGAACGATATACCTATATCAAATCCAATTTTTGGCACAATACCTGTGTAGCCTCTATCTGGAGCATAAAATTCTAATTCACTAGGCTTATTATCGATTACTGATGAGCGTAAACCACCTCCAACAAATAAGTCTAGAGAAAGATTTTTAGCAAATATCATTTGGAAGCCCATAACGACCCCACCTTCAATTTGTTTTACCTCATACTCATCGATTTTTCTTTCACTAGAATATCCAGTTCCTGGGTGATAAGTAGAACCTGTAAAGTCACCATTTTCATCGTAATTCGACTCATAATAAGGTTCTACTTCCCATGTAGAAACGTAGCGGTCGTATTGCTGTACAAAGTACTTACCATTACCATAAAGTCCTGCATAAACACCTGCTAAAGGAGAATCGCTAGAACTATTTACAGCTGGTTTGAAAACGTATTTTCTCAACTGAAGTTCACCCATCCAACCGTATTCATCACCATTTTCTGTAAGGTTGTAACCTCCAGATAAAGCAAAAGAATTGTTGTTAGTTAGAGCACGTTCGTAAGTCGCATGAAATGTTCCATCAACAAAATGGAATGGGCTAATTTTCACTAATGCGTCTTGAGAAAAAGAAGCAAAAGCTATAAATAGCGCTGAAGTAAGCAAAAAAGTTTTTTTCATAATTTTAATTTAATTAATTGGTTCGCAAATGTATAAAGATTTTGTTCTACTACAAAGCTATGTCAATCACATCATTCATTTTTGAAACATAATGAAACTTCAAGCCTTTTAAGTAGTGTTCGTTTATCTCTTCGATATCTTTTAAATTCTGTTCACAAAGAATAATTTCTTTGATGCCTGCTCGCTTTGCAGCAAGTATTTTTTCTTTTATTCCACCTACTGGTAATACCTTACCCCTTAGGGTTATTTCACCAGTCATTGCAATTTTTGCTTTTACTTTTTTATTGGTGAATAAGGATACCAATGCTGTTAACATAGTTATACCTGCTGAAGGCCCATCTTTTGGGGTTGCACCTTCAGGAACGTGAATGTGTATGTCGTTAGTATCTAAGTCCTCTTTTTTTATACCAAATTGTTTGGCATGAGATTTAATGTAATGCATGGCTATGGTGGATGATTCTTTCATTACCTTTCCAAGATTACCAGTTATGGTCAGTTTTCCTTTTCCAGGGCTTTTGCTACATTCTATAAAGAGGATATCGCCTCCCACAGGTGTCCAAGCTAAGCCAGTAACTACTCCTGGCATATCGTTATTAAGCTGTTTTGATTTATCAAACTTTGGTGCACCAATAATGGTTTTCAAATCTGATGGCTCTATAACGGTTTTATACTCTTCCTCCATGGCAATGGATTTGGCAGCGTAACGAACTGACTTTGCAACCATTTTATCCAATCCTCTTACACCTGATTCTCTAGTATATCCCTCAACTAAAGCTCTTAACACTTTGGTTGATAAGTTAAGGTCTTTACTACTCAACCCATGTTCTTTCAACTGCTTTGGCAATAAATGTTTTTTAGCAATCTGAACCTTTTCTTCTAAGGTGTAACCCGTAATTTCAATAATTTCCATCCTGTCTCTTAAGGCAGGTTGAATGGTATTCAGAGAATTTGCCGTTGCCACGAACATTACTTTAGATAAATCGTAGCCCATTTCTAAATAATTATCGTGAAAGGAGTTGTTTTGTTCTGGGTCCAGCACTTCAAGCATTGCTGAAGAAGGGTCACCATGAGAATCTCGACTAACTTTATCAATTTCATCGAGTACGAAGACAGGGTTAGACGAATTAGCCTTCTTGATGGACTTTATAATTCGGCCGGGCATAGCTCCTATATAGGTTTTTCTATGTCCTCTTATTTCGGATTCATCTCTAAGGCCACCCAAAGACACACGCTCGTATTTTCTTCCTAAAGCTTCAGCAATAGTTTTACCTAAAGAGGTTTTACCAACACCAGGAGGGCCATATAGGCATAAAATTGGTGCTTTCATATCGCCTTTTATCTTAAGAACTGCTAGATGCTCAAGAATACGTTCTTTTACTTTTTCAAGGCCAAAATGGTCTCTATCAAGTATCTTCTTCGCTCGCTTTAAGTCAAATTTATCTTTGGTGTATTCTCCCCAAGGTAAGTCTAGTACTAATTCTAAATATGCACGCTGAACGGAGTAGTCAGCCATAGCTGGGTTCATGCGTTGTAATTTCTTTATTTCTTTCTCAAAATTTTCTGAAATTTCTTTTGACCATTTTTTGGATTTAGACCTCGATCTCATCTCTTCAATTTCTTGATCGGCAGAGCCACCCAATTCTTCTTGAATAGCCTTAAGCTGTTGGTTTAAGAAGTATTCCCTTTGTTGCTGATCTAAATCGTGCTTTACCTTATGCTGAATTTCGTTCTTCATTTCTAGGCGTTGCAACTCTTTACTAATTATTTCAAGGGTGTTTTCAGAACGTAATTTCAAATCAAAAACTTCTAAAAGTTCTTGTTTTTTATCTACGTTTACATCCATATTCGAACACACAAAATTTACTAAATATGAAGGCGATTCAATATTCTGAATAGCCAATTGAGCTTCTGAAGGTATGTTAGGCGATTCTTTTACTATTTGTAAAGCAATGTCTTTTATAGAATCTACTAAAGCAACGAATTGTTCGTCGTCTTTTGCTGGCTTGTTTTCCGTCAATTCTTGCACGGTCGATTTGATATATGGCTCTTCCTGTACAAACTCATTAAGCTGCATTAACTTCCTACCTTGTATAATTACAGTGATATTACCATCGGGCATTCTCAACATTTTCATAATATGAGCCACTGTCCCTACTTTATTTAAATCATTAAAGGAAGGGTTTTCTACATCCGGATTCTTTTGTGAAACAACACCAATAGTTTTAGTCCCTTTATTGGCATCTTTAATAAGCTTTACAGATTTATCTCTACCAACGGTAATTGGAATGATAACCCCTGGAAATAAAACCGTATTTCTTAGAGGAAGAATTGGTAAAACATCAGGAATTTGCTCCTTATTAATTTTGTCTTCATCTACACTGCTAAGAAGGGGAAAAAAATCTGATTCATCTTCAAAGTTAGTTGCTACATAAGAATCTAAAAACATATTTTTTTTTATTGAAAAATGTTGTGCCAATATGACAGATTATTTGTTATAAATATTCATTGGTAACTGTTGCAAGAAACGTGCCACAAATGGTTTTAGTGTAATAATATGACAACACTAGTCTTTTCGGTACGACTTTGTCAGTTCAAATACGGAATCAATTATGCCTTTTTCGACCTCATCAAATGCTTTTGACCGTCTTTCCATAACCTTTTCGGCAACTTCGTATACTTTTCTTAATTGGTAGGTTGAATAACCAGATGAGCCTCCCCAAGAAAAAGAAGGCACAAAATTTCTAGGAAAACCAGCTCCAAATATATTGGCACTTACACCAATTACTGTTCCTGTATTAAACATGGTATTTATTCCGCATTTAGAATGGTCACCCATAATTAAGCCACAAAATTGTAAGCCAGAATTCTCAAATCGACCAATAGAATAGTTCCACAATTTTACCTCAGTATAATTATTCTTAAGGTTTGAGTTATTGGTGTCCGCCCCAAGGTTACACCACTCTCCTATAACCGAATTACCTAAAAAACCATCATGACCTTTATTGGAATAGCCAAATAAAACAGAATTATTGACCTCACCTCCTACTTTGCAGTAAGGACCTAAAGTGGTAGCACCATATATTTTAGCCCCCATTTTCAACACTGAATGTTCGCACATTGCTAAAGGTCCCCTAACTAGACTACCCTCCATTATTTCAGCGTCTTTACCAATATATATTGGTCCAGATGAAGCATTTAGTACAGCATGCTCTACTACTGCCCCCTCCTCTATAAAAATGTGTTCTGAACTTGTCGTTGCATTTGTTGAACTAATAGCTTGTGACTGTCTTCCTTTTGTTAGCATATCAAAGTCAGAGCGAATGCAATCTGCATTAAACTGAAATATTTGCCATAACCTACTCAATTGAAGGATTTCTTGAGAGTAGTCAACACTACTTTGGGGTATAGTATTGGTACTTGACCTGTAAGCCAAAACCGTATCGCCTTTTTTTAGAGATTGGTTGTTTTCTAGAGAATGTATGGCATTAAGTAAGTTTTCATCAGGACAAACACTACCGTTAATCCACACATTATCATCACTAATAATCAAAGGAAACTTAGCACTTAAATACTCCTCTGTTGAGTACGATACTTCTGATGATAATGCCTTTTGCCATTTTTCTGAAATCGTGAGAATTCCCAAACGAATATCAGCAACTGGTCGAGTATAAGTTAATGGCAATAAATGTTGCCTATTATCATCAAATAGAATGTAATTCATAAAACAAATATAACAATTAGGATTGCAATGCGTTTATCAGGTGTTGAATCTGAAATGCATAATATCTCCGTCAGACACTACATAGTCTTTTCCTTCTACTGACATTTTACCATTTTCTTTGCATGCTAATTCAGAACCAAGCTCTACAAAGTCGGCATACTTAATCACTTCAGCCCTAATAAATCCCTTTTCAAAATCAGTATGTATAACTCCTGCCGCTTGTGGTGCCTTCATCCCCTCTTTAATAGTCCATGCTCTAACTTCTTTTTCACCAGCTGTAAAATAGGTATACAAATTTAATAACTGATATGCTGAACGAATGAGTTTACTAACGCCTGGCTCATCAAGTCCCATATCTTCAAGGAACATTTGTCTTTCCTCATAGCTTTCCAATTCGGCAATGTCTGCTTCTGTAGATGCCGCAATCATTAGTACAGCAGCATTTTCATTTTTTACCATCTCTTTGACCTTATCCACATACTCATTGCCATTTTTTATGGAGGCTTCGTCAACATTACAGACGTACATAATAGGCTTATCGGTCAATAGCATTAAATCTGAAATATGTTCTTTCTCTTTCTCCTCGACATCAATACTTCTAACTGATTTCCCTTGCTCTAAATGCTCTACATACTTTTTCAATACGTCAACCACTTGTTTGGCGGTTTTATCACCTGTTCTAGAGAGCTTTTCATACTTCTGCAGTTTCTTTTCAACAGCTTCCAAATCCTTCAACTGCAATTCAATGTCAATCGTTTCTTTATCTCTAATAGGGTCTACTGAACCGTCTACGTGAACGATATTGTCATTTTCAAAGCAACGTAAAACGTGAATGATAGCATCGGTTTCTCTAATGTTAGCTAAGAATTTATTTCCTAAGCCTTCACCTTTACTAGCTCCTTTTACTAGACCCGCAATATCCACAATCTCTACTGTAGTTGGCATAACGCGTTGTGGCTTCACCAAGTTTTCCAATTGAGTAAGTCTATCGTCAGGAACAGTAATTATGCCTACATTTGGTTCTATAGTACAAAAGGGGAAATTAGCCGATTGTGCCTTAGCATTAGACAAACAATTAAATAGGGTTGACTTTCCAACATTAGGTAATCCTACAATTCCACATTTCAATGCCATATCTCTAGATTTTTGGCAAATATAATCAGCTAATTAAACATTTTTGAAAAAATATTAACAATTGTTTTTTACCTTCTGTAAAAACTTACTTTTGAAACATATATACTTTACAGATGGAAAACGACTTAAATTCAATTTGTTCTCAGATAAGACGAGATATTGTTCGTATGGTTCATGCACAAAGTTCAGGTCACCCAGGTGGTTCTTTAGGTTGTGTTGAATTTTTGGTAGCTCTTTACTTTAAAATCATGAATCACGACAAAAACTTCAATATGGATGCTATTGGTGAAGATGTCTTCTTTCTTTCTAACGGTCATATTTCACCTGTACTGTACAGTGTTCTTGCTCGTAGTGGTTATTTTGAAGTGAGTGAACTGTCTACTTTTAGAACGATTAACTCAAGATTACAAGGTCATCCTACAACTCACGATAATTTGCCGGGTGTTCGTATTGCCTCTGGCTCATTGGGACAAGGATTATCGGTAGCTATTGGTGCTGCTGAAAGCAAAAAGCTCAATAATGACGATTCTTTTGTCTTCAGCCTTCATGGTGATGGAGAGCTTCAAGAAGGTCAAATTTGGGAAGCCGTAATGTATGCTGCTGCCAACAAAATTGATAATGTAATAGCTACTATTGACTATAATCAAAAGCAAATTGATGGCTCTCTAGATGAAGTGCTTTCTCTAGGAAATTTAAATCAAAAATTTACCGCTTTTGGTTGGGAAGTTTTGGAGGTAAAAGAAGGAAATAACATTGAAGCCGTTATTAACGTTATAAACGATGCACAACGCCTAAGCGGAAATGGTAAACCTATCTGCATCATAATGCACACAGAAATGGGCAATGGAGTTGATTATATGATGGGTTCTCACAAATGGCACGGAGTAGCTCCTAACGATGAAGAGTTAGAAATTGCTTTATCCCAAAACGCCGAAACCTTAGGGGACTACTAAATTCTATGCATATACTTCACAGACATATCACAATATTTCTACTAATCACCTTTTTGTCTGTGTTTGCTTGTCAGCCTTCTGTTGCTCAAAATACCAAGCCACCTATTACTAGAGTATTATTTATTTTCGACGCTTCTCAAAGTATGTATGCCCAATGGGAAGGAAATAGTAGAATGGAAATTGCTAAAGAACTGCTTGCTAATATGCTTGACAGTCTTGACGACAGAAATAATTTAGAAGTAGGATTGAGATGTTATGGACATCAAAAGCCTTCACCTCCACAAGACTGTAGAGATACTAGATTAGAAGTTAAATTTGGGAAAAATAATATCCCAGCCATCAAAAAAAGACTTGAGAGTTTGCGACCAAGAGGTACTACTCCCATCGCTAAAGCTTTAGAATCTGGTGCACTTGACTTCCCTGCCAATACAGACGACAGTAGAAATATTGTTATCCTCATCACTGATGGTATTGAAGAATGTGGCGGTGACCCTTGTGCTGTTTCAAGATTATACCAAGAGAAAAAGATTATTCTTAAGCCATTTGTCATTGGAATTGGACTAAGTGAAGAATACAAAAAGAATTTTGAGTGTGTCGGAACGTTCTATGATGCTAGAAACCCAGAACAGTTTAAAAATATTTTAGATGTGGTTATTTCTCAAGTGCTTAACTCCACCACAGCTCAAGTCAATTTATTGGATGAATACGACAAACCAACTGAAACAAATGTCCCTCTAAGTTTTTACGATGCCTATTCAGGTATTTTACAATACAATTTCATCCATACCATTAATAGTAAGGGAAACCCTGATACTTTAACGATTGACCCAGTACTTAGTTATAGAGTTGTTGCCCACACCATACCACAGACAGAGGCTATAGGTGATTGGAAATTAATACCGGGAAAGCACACCATTATACCCATTAAATCGCCTCAAGGAGAACTCACCGTTTCAACTTCAAATAACAAATCCAATTTGAACTGTATCGTTAGAAAATCAGGAGAAATGGAAACCCTAAATATTCAGGATTTAAACACCAACCAAAAGTACATTACGGGTACTTACGATTTAGAAATACTTACATTACCACGAATTCACCAAACTGTGGATATCGTTCAAAGTCAAACGACAGAAGTTAAAATTCCAGAGTCTGGATTGGTAGTATTATCCTTTTCATCACAAGGCTATGGAAGCATCTTCGAAATGGGTAATGAACTAAAGTGGATATGTGATTTAAAACCAAAAAAAGGAAGACAAAACATTTACCTTTTACCTGGTAAATACAAGGTGGTGTATAGAGCTAAAAACGCTCTTCAAAGTGCCTATACCAAAGAAAAAATATTTAGAGTAAGTTCAATAAAAACAGTTTCAGTAAAATTATAAAAAATGGAAATGAAAGACACACGCTCAGGTTTTGGAGCAGGATTAAGTGAACTAGGAAAAACCAATGATAAAGTCGTGGCTTTATGTGCGGATTTAACGGGTTCATTAAAGATGAATGATTTTGCTAAAAATCATCCAGAGCGTTTCTTCCAAGTAGGAATTGCTGAAGCCAACATGATGGGTATTGCTGCTGGACTTACTATTGGAGGCCATATTCCGTTTACTGGAACTTTTGCAAACTTCTCCACATCTAGAGTATATGACCAAATAAGACAGTCTATTGCTTATTCAGAGAAAAATGTAAAAATCTGTGCTTCACATGCTGGTCTAACGCTAGGCGAAGACGGTGCTACACATCAAGTTCTTGAAGATATTGGCATGATGAAAATGCTACCTGGAATGACGGTTATTAATCCATGTGACTATAACCAGACTAAGGCAGCAACTATAGCTATTGCCGACCACCACGGTCCGGTATATTTAAGGTTTGGACGTCCAAAAGTGCCTAACTTTACTACTGAAAACCAAAAATTTGAAATTGGCAAAGCCTTGAAGCTAGTAGAAGGAACTGACGTGAGTATTTTTGCCACAGGTCACTTAGTTTGGGAAGCCTTAGAAGCACAAAAAGAATTAAATGAAAAAGGTATCAGTGCCGAAATCATTAATATACATACCATTAAGCCATTGGATGAAGCTGCCATTTTAGAATCTGTAAAAAAGACTAAATGTGCCCTTACTGCTGAAGAACATATGCTCAATGGCGGATTAGGTGAAAGCATCGCACAATGCCTTTCTAGAAACTTACCCTCTCCACTAGAAATGGTAGGTGTAAACGATACTTTTGGCGAAAGCGGAAAACCAAAAGATTTAATGGTAAAATACGGATTAGACTCAAAAAGTATTGTAGCTGCTGCAGAAAAAGTAATTGGAAGAAAATAAACATACCGAAGGGCAAGGCCTATTTTTTAATAACCAAGCTCAAACCACCCCTTTCGCAAATGGAATGGAAATTTCTCACGCTAAAGGCATGTATATTTATGATATCAATGGAAAGTCTTACCTCGACCTTGTAGCAGGAGTATCTGCTTGTACACTTGGTCATTCACACCCTAAAATAATAGAGAGCGTTCAACAGCAAATTGAAAAATATGCTCATGTAATGGTCTATGGAGAATACGTTCAATCCCCACAATACCGTTTATCAAAACTTTTGGTAGATAATCTCCCCGACTCCTTAAACTGCACCTATCTAGTTAACTCAGGTACAGAAGCCATTGAAGGAGCTATGAAACTCGCTAAAAGAGTTACTGGTAGAAAAAAAATTATTTCCTTCAATAAAAGCTATCACGGTAGCACACACGGCGCACTGAGTATTATGGGTAATGAAACCTATAAAACCAAATACCGCCCTTTGCTCGATCATTGCCATTTGATAGACTACAATAATATTGACCAACTAAAAGCCATTGACAAGAGTGTAGCTGCAGTTGTTGTGGAACCGATACAAGGAGCTACGGGTTTTACTGTTCCTTCACAAGAGTGGCTAAATGAGTTGAGTAAACAATGTACTGAAAGTGGTGCATTACTGATTTTTGACGAAATACAAACAGGATTTGGACGAACAGGAAAGCTATTTGCTATAGACACCTTTTCAATAGTTCCAGATATCTTGTGCATCGCCAAAGGAATGGGTGGTGGCATGCCTATTGGCTGCTTTATAAGTTCCAAAGCAAATATGGATACGCTAAAAGAAAATCCAAAATTAGGACACATCACAACTTTTGGCGGTCATCCAGTGTGTTGTGCCGCTTCACTAGCAACGCTAACAGAGCTCACTGAAAACAAAAGCATTATTGAGTCCGTTTCCAAAAAGGAACAACTGTTCAGGACACACTTAAACCATCCAAAAATTAAAGAAATCAGAGGGAAAGGACTTATGTTAGGTATAGAATTGGGCGATGCAGAATTATGCCAAAAAGTCGTTGAGAAGTGTTACGATTTAGGAATCATTACATTTTTCTTTTTATTCACTAATACAGTTGTTCGTCTTTCTCCTCCACTAGTCATTACTGAAGAAGAAATTATTGACGCTTGTCAAAAAATAAATACTCTATTAACTGAACTATCCTAATTATGAAAAAATTCCTTTTTATACTGTCTATTTTTGCTTTTACTGTTGCTTGTGGTACTAATGAGGACAATAGAGGCTACAAAGTCAAGGTAGGAGAACAATCGCCCCAATTTGAAATGAAATTAGTTGATGGCACAACAATTACTAGCGACTCACTTTTAGGGAAAGTTAGCGTTATACAGTTTACAGCCTCATGGTGTGGTGTATGCCGAAAAGAAATGCCTCACCTCGAAAAAGAGGTTTGGCAAGCATTTAAGGAAGATGATTTTGTACTACTTGGTGTAGATTTAAAAGAAAGTAATGAAAAAGCGCAAAAATTTATTGAAGAAACAGGAGTTAGCTACCCCATTGCAATAGACACAGACGGTTCTGTATTTGAAAAATTCACTATACCAAAAGCTGGTGTAACACGAAATATTGTTCTAGATAGAAATGGTAAAATTATTTTCCTCACCAGACTATTTAACGAAAAGGAATTTAAAGAAATGATAGCCGTAATTGAACGAGAGCTTAACCGCTAATCTTTTGATTGTAGGATTTAAAACGCCCCTTTAAAAAGCCTCTTAAGGCTGAATGCTTGGTACGTCTTTTCTTCACACGCTTACGCCACATTACAAAAGAAGACCGCTTCATATGCTTTCGCATAAGCTGACGCACTTCATTCTCTTTCAAATTAAATTGGAGTTCTATGGCATCAAATGGGGTTCTATCTTCCCATGCCATTTCGATTATTCTATCAATATCTTTTAGTGAGAACTCTTTCATCTAGTTTAGGATTAACTTTCTGACAGACTTTTCGAAGTGAATGAAATACAAGCCTTTTTCCAACTGACTTAAATCAATGTGCAATTGTTCAGAATTCTTTAAAGATGAATAAACCTCTTGTGAAATAGTGTTAAATATTTTTACCTCACCTCTTTGCTCACAAACTAGTGAAAATATACCAGTTGTTGGATTTGGAAAAATATCAAATGCTATAGTTTGTTCATTAATTCCTAGTGGACTATCCACGCAAAAATCTAGGGTAATATCGTCACCAAAATCTGAATTAAGTGCAGTCAAGTCTGCCAAAACAGCACCAGAACCATCGTAAATAGTGAAATCTCCATCAAACTCACAAGAATGCTGAGAGCCGTATAAGCCATCGCCATACTCATCTTCTACAGTAAATTCATAACAGCCATTAGGCAAACACCAGTTTTCAATAACTGCTACTGGATTTGCTTCCAAATCGGAAGATGAACTACCACCTGGGTAATACCCACTAGAGACGGCATACAATTGTTGACCATTCTCATTTTCTAAGAACCATGAAATTTCTTCTCCGTAGCAGTCTGGTAAAAAGTCAAGCTCCACTACATTAGGTACAACACTAATATAATCTGTTTGAGTATAAGTATCGGAATTTTCATCACCATCTACAACTAAGCTGACATCAAAATCACTAGTGAAATTATAGCTGACCGTATGAGGTCCAGGACCACTAGCCGTTGAAGGCTCACCACCATTAAATGTCCATTCGTAAGAGTTAATACTTCCAGTAGAAATTGAGGTGAATGTAACCGTAGAATTCTTGCATACCACCCTTTCCGAACTTGTAAAAGCAGATATAACTTGAGCCGATTGGTTACAGTAAATGCCGTTTAAGGTAGTTATATTTGCATTAACTGGATCTAACCACGGTTTCAGTTGTTTGTCGTTGGTATTACCCATTTGATCCCATGCATGCCATACTTTACCATAGACATCGCTTTGATTGGTAGCATCACAATAAGAAGCTCCACCTGTTAGCACTCCAGTAACTAATCCATTTTGATTGAATATTGAAGAACCTGAAGAGCCACCTTCAGTTACCCCATGACCGTTCGTTGTTTGACTCCAAACTACTCCCCAATGTGTAGTATTATCGTTTCCAAATCCCAAACCACCAGTTGTGTATAGAGAATTAGTAAATGTCGAAATTTTCATGATGTCTCCACTTGGATGGTGAATACTCACCCCACTAGAGGCTGCAGAATTTGTTCTATCCCAACCCGCAAAATAGGGATCAAAATCTGGCTCACTATTAAGCTCTACCAAAAAGAAATCAGAGTCACCATTATCTCCTTCTCCACCACTATTTGACAGCTTTTGACAGCCAGTAATAGAATAGGTATTATTCGGAACAGAATTATTGCAAGCACTAGAACGGTAGTTAAAATAAAAAATAGACTGATTTAAATTGTTTGAGCTGATGTCTCCTCCATCAAAACAATGGTCTGCTGAAAGGACGTAAGGCGTACAATCATTTAAGGTATTATTTACTAATGCACCCGAACATAATCCAGAGAAGAAGCCGTCGGCAATTTGTATTCTACACACCGATTTTTTTTGGTTTTCCCAAGCGTTACCTTCATCGCAATTGGCATTGACTTGACAATCGTCAGATGAATCATAACCACTTAATTGCCCACCTGAAACATCTTTGTAGGCATAAGCAAAACGGTTAATATGAAGCTCTAAGTCTGCAGTTTCAGAATGTGGCTGAAAATATTCAAGCACCAATATATCGCCATATATAAGTTCAGTAGCAAATACTCCAGACTCATGGTTGTGTTGAGATGTAAAAGGACCTATTTTTTGACTTTTATCAGGATTATAAATATATAATCTACCTTGAGAAGGAATCCAAAAGTTATCGTAATACAATGATATGGCTTTAGCATCAGTCGCAGAGATGGCTAAAGACCATACTTTGCCCCCTTCTACCTCTGTCCAAACACCACTATTTTTTGGTGACAAATCGCAATATACCATTTTAGCAAATCTGAAATAAGTGCCGTCTTTAGTATCATCCTCCAACATAAGCTGCTCAATATCATGTGGTTTGTCAAAAGTCAATAATGGCACTTCTGAATTTACAGACGAGACTATTTGGGCTAAACCGAATAAAGGGCTTAGTACTATTATGAGTAAAAATGTTCTCATTGATATGTTATGATTAAGTTAAGATTACTGAAAAATTTGTACAAGTACAAAAATAATGAATTCCAATTTAATCTAATTCTTTATCCTATCATTTTCTCATCGGTAAGCACTATATTTGCCAATTCAAATTATGAGTAAGAAAAGTAAAACATCACTTAAAAGAGCCTCACGTTTATTTGTGTATCTAAAACCCTACAGATTTGAGTTTTCTCTAGGGATACTCTTTCTTTTACTATCTACTGCGGCTTCTCTAATTTTCCCTGCACTTATGGGTGACTTAGTCGATTCTGCCAGTGAAAAGATTATTAGTAACATTAATGAAATTGCTCTTTGGCTTTTGGCATTGTTTGCCTTGCAAGCCATTTTTTCTTATTTCAGAATTGTCTTATTTGTAAATGTTACAGAGAAATTCTTAGCTGTTCTGCGTCAAGAAACCTACGCCCACCTCATAAAACTGCCTATGAACTTTTTCTCCAAAAGACGTGTTGGAGAACTTAACAGTAGAATTGCAGCTGATATAAGTATGCTGCAAGAAACTTTCACTACCGATTTAGCCGAATTTTTTCGACAGGTCATTATTATTGTCGGAGGGATAGTGTTTTTATCACTTACTTCTGTAAAACTAACCTTGTTTATGTTGGCCATTATTCCGGCCATGATGCTTGCAGCCGTTTTTTTTGGCAGATACATCAAACGCTTTTCTAACCAAGTGCAAGAGTCCATCGCAGAGTCCAATACCATTATTGAAGAAACCCTTCAAGGTATTCAAAACGTTAAAGCCTTTACCAATGAGTTTTTTGAAATAGGCAGGTATACTCAAAAGACCAATGAGGTAATGAGTATCGCTAAAAAAGGCGGTAAATACAGAGGTGCTTTTGCCTCCTTCATTATCTTCTGTTTGTTTGGTTCTATTGTAGCAGTAATCTGGTACGGTGTACTTATGATAAATGCTGGAGAACTGAGTATCGGTCAATTGTTTACCTTCATATTATACTCGGTGTTTATAGGTGCTTCAGTGGGTGGCATGGCAGACATCTATGCCAAAATTCAAAAGGCAGTTGGTGCTACTGAACACTTATTGGATATTTTGGATGAGTCAAGCGAGCAGATTGTAGATTCCGCTACACAAGACAGTGTGAAAGGACATATCCTCTTCCAAGACTTGAGCTTTGCATATCCTAGCCGACCAGATATAAAGGTGCTAAAAAACTTGAACTTAGAAATTAAAGAAGGTCAGAATATCGCTTTGGTAGGACCGAGTGGAGCAGGTAAAACTACCCTAGCCTCTATCCTATTTGGGTTTTATAAAATCAATGAGGGTAAAATACTAATAGACCAAAAGAGTATCGAGGATTACGACCTTCATTTTCTAAGAAAACAAATTGCTATTGTCCCTCAGGATATCCTTTTGTTTGGTGGTACGATTAAAGAAAATATTGCTTACGGAAAGTTAGGAGCGACTGATCAAGAGATTGAAGAGGCAGCACGAAAAGCCAACGCAATCGATTTTATTAAGGACTTCCCTGAGCAAATGGAAACACTGGTCGGAGAACGTGGTATTCAACTCTCTGGCGGACAGCGACAACGCATAGCCATTGCTAGAGCCTTACTCAAAAACCCAAGAATACTTATACTAGACGAAGCCACTAGTGCCTTAGATTCTGAGTCCGAAAAACTCGTGCAAGAGGCTATGGATGAACTGATGAAAGGCAGAACATCACTAGTGATTGCACACCGATTATCGACCATTAAAAATTCAGATTGTATATTAGTAGTCGAAAACGGTCAAATAATAGAACAAGGAACGCATCAAGAACTGGACAAAAATGGCGGTTTGTATAGCCAACTCAGTGAGATGCAATTCAATGCATAAAATACCTACTACCCATGAAATACATTATCAGCATAGTAACTCGACTAATTCCAAGACACTACCTTCACCATGTAAGTCACTTCTTTCTTCAACTCTTTTCCCTATTTATGAGGGGTGATAAGTTTGAAGACCCTATCAATGGTAAAAGCTACCGTAAATTATTGCCTTATGGAAGACTAAACCCTAGAGAAAATGCCCTAGCTCCCGATAGTATGTCCTTGGAACGACACCGACTAATTTGGTTGTACCTCAAAGAGAAAACCAATTTCTTTACCGACGATATAAAGTTTTTACACATTGCTCCTGAATACTGTTTCATCAGCTTATTCAAAAAACAGAAAAACCTAGACTACACCACTGCCGATTTAAACTCACCTTGGGCAGATGTAAAAATGGATGTACACGCTATTCCTTTTGAGGAAAACAGCTTTGACGTCATTATGTGTAATCATGTGTTAGAACATGTGGAAGACGACAGAAAAGTGATGTCAGAATTCTTTAGGGTAATGAATAAAGGCGGTTGGGGTATCTTTCAAGTGCCTATTGACTACACTAGAAAAGAGACCTTTGACGACCCAAGCATCACTGACCCAAGAGAACGTGAAAAACACTATTGGCAAGACGATCACCTCAGATTATATGGACTGGATTATGGCAATATACTTGCCGAAGCTGGTTTCGAAGTTGTAGAAGATGCTTTTGTGAAGGAATTAGACCCTAAGCTAGTAGAACGTTACGCCTTACCTAAAGATGAGATTATTTACCTCTGCAAAAAACCTGCCTAAACCATTTGCACATAGACTACTTTTTTAGTCTCAAAAAAGTCTTCTTCAAAATAATCGGCTAAGTCAAAACTGTTATGGTGGTAGTCTATACCGCTAAGTTCTTCAGTTAAATCCCCACCTTTGAGGTAAAGAATACCATTAGGGAAATCGTTGCAGCAATCCTTAGAAAATCGCTTTTCTACCCAGTCTATAAAAGCGGGCATACGCGTTACGGCTCGGCTAACCACAAAATCGAATGACTGTTTTACATACTCTGCTCTTTGGTGAGCTGTACTGACATTGCTTAGTCCTAAGTGTTCTGCAACATCCTTTACTACTTTTATCTTCTTACCAATACTGTCAATGAGTAAGAAATTGGAAGTTGGAAATAAAATTGCCAATGGAATACCTGGAAAGCCACCACCTGTCCCTACATCTAGAACGCTAGTACCCTCTTGAAAATCCATCACTTTGGCAATGCCTAAAGAATGTAAGACATGACGCTCGTAAAAGCTATCCATATCTTTTCTGGAAATGACATTAATTTTTGCGTTCCATGAGGCATACAATTCGTGCAGGGCTTCGAACTGTTGAATCTGTTTGGGGGTTAAATGTGGAAAGTATTTTAAAACAATGTCCATTACATCATGTCTTTTTTTCCTGATAGAATTTTAAATAGCTTTTCTCTAGAACGGTGCAATTGCGCTTTTACCGTTCCTAGCGGAATACTCAATTCTTCAGAAATTTCTTCGTAGCTGTATTCCTTAAAATAACGCAGCTTTACCAATTGCCTGTAATTGGGTTGAAGCTGTTCCACTATGCTTCTTAAAATTTGAATACGCTGACTTCTTATCAAGCTATTGTCAGGCGTTAGTTGTTGGTCGGGAATATCTATTGAGGAAGTTGTTCCCTCATCGTGTTCTATGGTAGAATCTATGGATATAGTCGGCAGCTTTTTCTTCCTTAAATAGTCGATGCAGTTGTTTTTGGCAATGGTAAACAACCAAGTGCTAAAAGCAAAATTTGAGGTGTAGGTATTCAGTTTGTTAAAGGCTTTACCAAAAGCTTCAATGGTCAGTTCTTTGGCAAGTTCTTTATCACTTACCTTTTCGTAAAGCATAAAAAATATAGGGTCTCTGTACTTTGACATCAAGGCATTGTAAGCACGGGGGTCACCTTTGGAAAGTGCCTTCTCAATAAGCTTTAAATCCTCTTTGGCTTTTTGTGTTAACTCTCTTTCTACCAAAATCGTTTTTTGTTTAGCGTACTCTTAAGCATAAAGATAATGTAAAAAACAATATATGTTAGCTCTAAAAGTGGATAAAGAAAGCCTAAATCCTCTTCTTCGGTCTTTTTTAGCAAAGGTAAAGTGACTACTAGCTGTACCACCAATCGGATAAGAAATATGATAATGAGGTATGGAATAAAAAACTGCTTTGCCATTAATGTAATGAACAGTATCCAAAAGAGCATTTGGCTAAGCGTCCACGCCCCTAGCATTTGCTTATGATAAGAGGTGTAGTACAATCCTGTACTTAGGTGTCTGGACTTTTGGCGTATCCACGATTTCCAAGTGGTTTTGGGCTCGGATAGGCTGTGTGCCGAAATAGCCGTTGCAATAGTGGTATTTGTAGGTGTACTGACTTCTTTTATGAATAAATCGTCATCGCCAGAAGGCAAGTGCAAGTGTGAAGCAAAGCCTTTGTTCTCAAAAAACAACTCTTTTTTATAAGCTAAATTTCTACCCACTCCCATATAGGCTTTACCCATGAGGGCATAGGAAAAATACTGAATAGCCACTTGAAAGGTATCAAAGCGTATGAGTTTATTTAAAAAGCCAGGTCTTTTCTCATAAGCTCCATAGCCCAAAACAATATCTTTTGTAGCAAAATACTGCACCATAGAGCTAATCCATGAGGCATCTTTTGGGTAGCAATCGGCATCGGTAAGTAAGAGGTAGTCGTACTTTGCTGCCTTTATTCCTAGTGAAAGTGCAAACTTTTTACCCAATCCTTTTTTTATGCTTTCCGGAATATCTACCAATTTTATTTTGGGATGGTTTTCCCATTGTTTGAATAAAAACATGGTATTGTCTGTGGATTGATCGTTGACCAATACTATTTCAAAATTGGGATAGTCTTGTTGTAGCAATTGCTCTACTAGAGCTTCCCAATGTTTTTCTTCGTTGTAACCGCATATAATGACCGAAACGGCTTGAGTGAATGTTTCTGTTTTCTCTTCATTTTTTGTCCATCTGTAATATACAAATAGGTAAAAATAGAGCTGAACAACTAGCGAAAGAATGAAAATTAGAAATAAGATATAGTCCACATCCATAGTTTGCAATGATACGGATATTTAATTTTTTAAAAACTAAAATTTAATGTTCATAAGACTTAACTATCTTTGGCGAAATTTGATGTATGGATTTCAAACTGATTAAAAAAGATAGCGACTCAAAAGCTCGTCTGGGCGAAGTGACCACCGCTCACGGAAAAATACAAACACCTATCTTTATGCCAGTAGGTACGGCAGCCACCGTAAAGGGTGTGCATCAGCACGAAATTGAGAAGGATACTCAAGCACATATTATACTTGGAAATACCTACCACCTCTACCTTCGTCCTGGCTTAGAGGTCATGGAAAAAGCGGGTGGACTGCACAACTTCATGGGCTGGAACAAACCCATACTAACAGATAGTGGCGGCTACCAGGTATATTCCCTTTCAGGTAAACGAAAAATTAAGGAAGAAGGGGTAAAATTTCAATCCCATATCGATGGTTCTTATCACCTGTTTACGCCTGAAAATGTGATGGACATCCAACGTACCATAGGGGCAGACATCATTATGGCTTTTGACGAATGTACGCCCTATCCCTGCGATTACAACTACGCCAAGAAGTCTATGCATATGACCCACCGTTGGCTAAAACGCTGTTGTGACCGCTTTGATACTACTGAGCCCAAATACGGTTTTGATCAAACACTATTTCCTATTGTGCAAGGTAGTGTCTACAAAGATTTAAGAAAGCAATCGGCAGAAAAGATAGCCTCTTTTGAGCGTGAAGGCAATGCTATTGGCGGTTTGTCCGTAGGAGAGCCACATGACCTTATGTACGAAATGACCGATATTGTTTGTAGTGTATTACCCGAAGACAAACCGCGATACCTTATGGGTGTCGGTACACCTTCCAACTTATTAGAAAATATAGCTTTGGGCGTGGATATGTTCGACTGCGTAATGCCTACCAGAAATGCCCGTAACGGTATGATATTTACTAGTGAGGGCACCATAAATATTAAAAATAAAAAATGGGCGGATGACTTCTCACCCATTGACCCCAACGGTACATCTTTTGTGGATTCTACATACAGCAAAGCCTATGTCCGTCACCTCTTTACAGTTAACGAACTTTTGGGCAAGCAAATTACTAGCTTACACAATATTCGATTTTATCTGTGGTTAATGGAAGAGGCAAGGCGACATATTGCTGAAGGTACATTCACCTCATGGAAAAATGAAATGGTAAAGAAATTGGACAGACGCTTGTAAATGCAAAAATTAGACTGGTATATCATTAAAAAGTTTTTGGGGACATTCTTCTTCTCCATTGCTCTGATTTTATTGATAGTAGTGGTCTTTGATGTTTCCGAAAAGATTGACGATTTCATTGAAAAGTCTGCCCCGCTTAATGCCATACTGTTTGACTATTACCTCAATTTCATCCCCTATTTTGGCAATCTGTTCAGTCCCCTATTTACATTCGTGGCGGTTATCTTTTTCACCTCAAAGATGGCAAACAATACAGAGATTATTTCCATACTCAGTAGCGGGGTAAGTTTCAACCGTTTTTTACGTCCTTTTTTACTCTCTGCTGGATTATTGGCGGTCTTGTCATTTGTACTAGGGAACTTCATAATTCCTCCTGCCAATAGCGAACGTCTAGACTTTGAGAACACCTACATCAAAAACCCTTACAACAACAGGGAAAAAGATATACATATGCAGATTACCCCTGGGCAATTCATATACGTTCAATCCTACAATACCAAACGAAATATTGGCTACCGCTTTTCTATGGAACAATTCGAGGACGGTCAGCTTAGCGAAAAGCTATTTGCAAACTATATTCAGTGGGTGGAAGACAAAAACCATTGGGAAGCTCACAACTATTTTGAGCGAAAGATTGATAGACTGAATGAACGTATTCAAGAGGGAGAGATGCTAGAATTGGACATTAACCTTCACCCAGATGATTTTAATGTACGAAGAAGTACAGTAGAAACCATGAATCTTTTTCAGCTTAACGACTACATTGAAGAGGAACGGATGAAAGGGTCTAAAAACCTTGTTTTTCACATTATTGAGCAACAAAAACGCATTGCCTTTCCATTTGCCACTATCATCCTAACCTTAGTAGCGGTGGCTATGGCTTCTAGAAAAATACGTGGAGGAATTGGTTTGCACCTCGGTGCCGGATTGCTCATTAGCTTTGCCTACATCTTATTTATGCAAATCTCTACCACCTTTGCTACTAATGGCGACCTATCGCCTGTTCTTGCCGTTTGGATTCCAAACTTACTCTTTGCAGCATTGGGTATTTACCTGTTGAAAAAAGCTCCTAAATAGTTTTTGCTTCATTCCAATAGACGTCCATTTCTTCTAGAGATAATTCAGAAAGTATTAGTCCTTTTTTCTCAATCTCACTTTCCATATACTGAAAACGCTGAAGGAACTTCTTATTGGTCTTTTCCAAAGCATCTTCGGGATTTACATTTACAAAACGGGCATAATTAATCAGTGAAAAGAGTAAATCGCCAAATTCTTCGGTGGTCTTTTGCTCATCGCCTTTTTGGACTTCTTCTTTTAGCTCGGACAATTCCTCTTGGACTTTGTCCCATACCTGTTCGCTAGTATCCCAATCGAAGCCTACGCCTCTAGCCTTCTCCTGCATGCGGATGGACTTCACCATTGCTGGTAAGGATTTTGGCACACCTTCTAAAACCGATTTCTTGCCTTCTTTAAGTTTTAATTTCTCCCAATTGGCTTTGACTTCTGCCTCGTCTTTGACTTCTACATCGCCGTAAATGTGCGGATGGCGGTAAATGAGCTTCTCGCAAACGGCATTGAGTACATCCGTAATGTCAAATTCCTTAGTCTCAGAGGCTATCCTCGAATAGAATACTAAATGCAGCATTATATCGCCTAACTCTTTCTTAATCTCATCCATATCGCCTTCAACGATAGCATCGGATAGTTCATAGACTTCCTCAATGGTTAAGTAGCGAAGGCTTTCTATGGTCTGCTTCATATCCCAAGGACATTTCTCCCTAAGTTCATCCATTATATTCAGTAATCGTTCAAAAGCAACTAATCGAGCATCCATATTCTGTTATTTTTCACAAAAGTAGCATAACAAATTCATACCTTTGCAACATAATTAATATACCTATGGAAGTATTTATTCTGGCAGTTGTGTTATTGGGCTTGGGTTTTGCTGGTATAGCCATCAAAATCCTTGTCAAAAAAGATGGCGAATTTTCTGGAACCTGTGCGAGTAACAGTCCCTTTCTAAATAATGAGGGTGAAAGCTGTGGTTTGTGTGGTGCTCGCCCCGAAGAAAAGTGTAAAAAAGAAGAGGTAAGTGCGGCTTAGTATTTTACACCCTTCTTCATTAGGCTAAACAAAGTCTTTGATTGAATTTTCTATCTGTTTTTTTCGTTTTTCTGAAACAGCTTCAACTAGTTTCTCATTCTCCATTTATCCATCTATAAACCGTTACCCTATTATACCCCGATAGCTCTGCTATTCTCTTAATATCCCCACGCTTTAAGAATTTGATTAAATTTTTTCTTTCTTCAATTTGCATATATTTGTGTTTCATTATATAACATTGTGTTGCAAAAAGCGGCTTAAAGTATAGTTAATTAACTATATAATATTGGCTAATTTATA
>Ga0209659_1000583_pt1 | contig 23042 bp, 24 predicted proteins | sample SaaInlLV_10m_DNA_FD_184658 | JGI IMG/M metagenome (GOLD analysis project Ga0209659, IMG submission 184658) | Marine microbial communities from expanding oxygen minimum zones in the Saanich Inlet - SI072_LV_10m_DNA (SPAdes) (version 2) | ecosystem: Environmental > Aquatic > Marine > Intertidal... | reverse complement strand
TGGTTTGGAGCAGCGTTTTAGGCATACTATTTCTGTTGTCTTTTAAAGAAATGGTGGATTGGCTGGCAATGAAAAACTTACGTTCGCGCAAAGCATTTTACTTGTTTTTCGCTTACAGTGCATGCGTATTTATTAGTCTGTTTTTTACTGCTTTTGATTGGAACCATTTGCTATTATTTGGCTTGCCCATGTCGGTATTGATTGCTAATTACTTTATGTTTTTGCATAAAAAATGGTGGTATGAAGGAGCATTTATTGTGTTGATATTATCAACGATATATTTGCATATAGAGCCATTATTTTAGCTCTTAAATGTTTACATTTGAAGTCTAATTTTAAATTATTAGTAAGATGAAATTTGGTGTAGTTGTTTTCCCAGGCTCTAATTGTGATAAAGACATGATTTATGTTCTAGAAACCCTTTACGAACAAGAAGTTGTAAGCCTTTGGCACAAAGACACTGACCTTCAAAATTGTGATTTTATTGTATTGCCAGGCGGGTTTTCATATGGAGATTATTTGCGTTCAGGAGCTATTGCACGTTTCTCGCCCATTATGCAAAAAATTATAGAGTTTGCTAATAATGGCGGTTATGTTATGGGTGTATGCAATGGCTTTCAAATTTTATGCGAATCTGGACTTTTACCAGGAGCTCTATTACACAATAACAGTCATAAATTCATTTGTAAAAACGTCTATTTGTCCACGCAGAATATGAATACTTGCGTAACAGTTAGTGCTGAAGACAAGGCGCTTTGTGTGCCCATAGCTCACGGTGAAGGGCGTTATTTTGCAGATGCTGACACCCTAAAGCAACTCAATGACAATGGTCAAGTGTTGTTTAGATACTGTGATGAAAACGGTAATATTACGCCCGATAGTAACCCAAACGGTGCGGAAGAAAATATTGCTGGAGTTAGCAATGCTGCAGGCAATGTATTTGGAATGATGCCTCACCCAGAACGTGCTGCTGATAAGGAATTAGCTAATACAGATGGAGGTTACATTTTTGAAAGCATCATCAAAACGCTTGCTGTCGCCTAGATTACTTCTTATAAAAATTCATTTCGTCGATATAGTCGTTTATCTTCTGCGTTAAGAAGTAACTGACCTCTTTTTTCTCCCGAATACTTTTTCTAATAAATTCAGCTGAAATATCCATCAGTGGAGCTTTTGTCAATTGTACTTTTTCATGCTTTTCCATGTCACAAGGCTTACATCGTGGTCTTGGGTAAACATAGATATTATGATTCTCTAAAATGGATTCGTGGTTTTTCCACTTATGAAAATGAACAAGATTATCTTGACCCATAATTAGTGAAAATTCTTCATTGGGATGTGCCTCTCTTAAATAGGTAAGAGTATCGACAGTATAGGACGGAATAGGCAAATTAAATTCAATATTAGAAGCCTGCATTCTAGGGTCGTTTTCAACGGCAATGCGGACTATGGTCAGTCGGTGTTGTTGGTCAAGTAGAGTTTCTTTTGTTTTAAACGGATTTTGTGGCGACACCACAAACCATATTTTTTCAAGGGCAGTATGTTCAAGCATGTATTGTGCGATAGCCATATGCCCTATATGGATGGGGTTAAATGAACCAAAAAATAAACCTACTTTCATCCTATAAACTCTCTAACTAGATTTAATGATTTATGGCAAGAGTCTTCTAAATTGTCATTAATAACAGTGACATCAAACTTACTTTGAAACTCCATTTCCGAAGCTGCTTTAGATACTCTTTTGTTGAGGCTTTCTTCGTTTTCTGTCCCTCTACTTCTCAAACGTTCTTCTAAGGTCTCAATAGATGGCGGAGCTACGAAAATCGCCAATCCATTTTCTTTGAAATGGGACTTTAAAGCCAAAGCACCTTTCACATCGACATCAAAAATAATCACTTTACCTTCAGCCCAAAGCCGTTCTACCTCTTCAATTAAAGTGCCATAAAACATATTGGAATAAACTTCTTCCCACTCCAAAAAGCGGCTCTGATTGATGCGGCTTTTGAATTCGTCAACAGACAAAAAGTAATAGTCTTTGCCATCCTTTTCATTTTCTCTAGGATTTCTACTACATGCCGAAATAGAAAAAGAAAGCTCAGATATTTGTTCTAACAAATACTTGACAATGGTAGTTTTGCCCGCACCTGATGGTGCTGAAAAGATGATTGCTTTTTTATAAGACATTGAGAATTTGTTCTTTTATCTTTTCTAATTCGTCTTTCATTTTAACAACCTCTTGCTGCATAGTCGCATCATTGGATTTTGAGCCAATGGTATTGATTTCTCTACCAATTTCTTGACAAATAAACCCAAGTTTTTTACCTTGAGAATTGGCACTTTGCATAACTTCTATGAAATAGTTTAGGTGTAAATTTAGGCGAGTGATTTCCTCAGTGATATCTAGCTTTTCGATGTAATAGATTAGCTCTTGTTCAAATCTGTTTTCATCAGCAGACACCTTTATTTCGTCTATCTTTTCGCGGATGCTGCCTTTTATTTTTTCTATTCTACTTTTTTCGTAAGCTGCTATTTCATTAAGAGATGTTCGAATATTTTCAATTCGCAATGCAAAGTCTTCCGCCAAAACACGCCCTTCATCTGCTCTGTAGTTCGTGATGGCATCAATAGCTTGTGAGAGTAAGGATTCTATCTGTGTCCATTCCGACTCGTCTATTTCTTCTTTTTTGCTTTTCAGTACATCAGGCAAACGCATTATGCTACTCATAATATCGTCGGTATTGTCTAGCTCTTTGGCGATGCCTTTTAAGTCTGAATAATAGGCTTTGACAACTTCACTATTGATGGTGGCAGATAGTTCGGAATGTGTTTGTTCAACAAATAAGGCAACGTCAATTTTACCCCTATTCAGTGACTGTCCTACCGTCTTGCGAACACTCAGTTCCTTTCCCCTGTAAGCGGAGGGCATACGGACGCTCATATCAATCTGCTTGCTATTGAGCGATTTAATTTCAATAGTCAGTTTTTTATTCTGCGTATTGATTTCGGCTTTTCCAAAGCCTGTCATGGATAGAATCATATTCTGCTTATTTGGTGACAAAGGTAATAAATTGCTATTCTTGAAGTGCTTTTCGCTTATGACTTACTAAATAAACTCCCAAACAGATTAGAACTGCCGATAAAATTTTAATGAAATCGAGCTCGTCGCTACTAGCAATTATAGCCACGATACTTGCTAGAACTGGCTGAAGATAAATGTAGGTGCTTACGGTAGAGGGGTTGAGGGTTTTTAGGCCGTAAATATTGAATAAGTATGCCAAAAAGGTGGTGCAAATAACCACAAAACCCACCTCCCACATGATTAGTGTTGGCATAGTACTCCACTCTATAGATTTAAATTCTGACCATCCAAATGGACTAACGAATAGTAATCCGAACAAAAACACCCAACTTATTACAGTAATAGGCTTGTATTTCTTCATCAAGGACTTTACCAATACAAGATAGATAGCATAGGAGGTAGCGTTTATAAAGACTAAAGCATTTCCATAAAAATGTTCTTGACTGAGAGTGATATTTCCGCCATTGGTAATAAGCGTTAACGCTCCAATGGCTCCTACGCCAATGCCTAGCCATTTGCGTTTACTAAGGGTTTCGGTAGACATAAGTCCTGCAAAAATCAATACTAGTATGGGGTTGACCACCATTATTACCGAGGCATTGATTGGGGTAGTTAAATTTAGCCCTTCGAAAAATAACATTTGATTGATGGCAACGCCAAAAAGTGCACAAAGAGCCAGAAGTGGAATGTCCTTTTTGGCGACTTTCTCATAAAAAAAGAATTTGTAACACAACCAAAATAACACTACCGCACCACTTACTCTAATGAATATAAAGCCGAGAGGCTCTATGTATGTTGGCATTACATCTTTAGCTACAGTATAATTGATGCCGTAGATAAGGTTAGCTCCAAATAAAGCCAGGTGAGCTAATAGATTTTTATTCATCAAGGCTCTTTTTTAATGCTTCAACAGTCTTTTTACTGTTGCCAATAAAAATAGAATCGTTAACGATAAATACAGGACGCTTTAAAAATGTGTCTTCATCTAAAATTAAACGTTTGTAGTCACTTTCAGAAAGGGATTTGTCTTTTAGTCCCATACTTTTGTACTTCATGGCTCGTCTGCTAAACAAGGATTCATAAGAGCCTGATAAATTTGCCATTTCATCAATTTGATGTTCGGTAATTTTTTCTTCTCTAATATTTTGGCTGTCTCCTTGCCAATTTATTTCTTCTAGTATTCGCTGACACGTACTGCATTGAGCTAGGTGATATGCTTTTTTCATGCGTCAAAAATACAAAACAAAAAGACTTGCTTGGGGATGTAAGATTTGATTTGGGTTATTTACAGCTAGGCTTGTAGTTGCAGTGTAATTAATTACCAGTAGTTAAAAGCGAAACATTTTCAAATGTTCTTTATCCAAAAAAATAGTCTTGAAGACGTTGGATAGCTTGCTTAATACCTTGTCAGGGGATTGGTTTATATGGATTTTTGTATCAAATTTAAATTATAATGCTATGAAAAAGATTATTTATTATTTCGCCTTATTGTTGAGTTTTAATTTGCTAGCTCAAACACCTACCCAGTATAATACCATTACAGATCTTACTTTTACCGATGTGGATGGTCAGACACATAACCTTTATAATTTAATCGATGAGGGCTACAGAGTTATTTTGGATTTTGGCTTTATAGGATGTGGACCATGTTCACAATGGTCAGAATATGTTGGCCCTGAGATTTGGGATGAATACGGCCCAGACGGTGACAACTCTCTGCGAATGTTTTATTTTGAAGTTGGAAGTAACTTTGAAGATTATGAGGTTGAAAATTATTACTCTGGTTTAGGGGTTGAATACCCTATCATTAACGCCAATTTTGATTCTATTGAAAGTCAGTATCAAGCCTATTTTGATGCTAATATTTTGGATGGTGGATACCCCATTCACGTATTTGTATGTCAGGATACAACATACCGATTAGACTTTGGTTATTCTTACACACACTCTCACTCTGCTGCTGAACACATTCTTAAAAACAGTTGCAATGGTCAAGACTTGCACCATAAGGATGTAGCGATGAAAGGCTTGAATAATTCATTTTCCTATTGCAGTCAAAATAATGGACCAATAAGTTTTAGGCCGATGCTGAATATATATCACAACGGTGGTATTCAGTATGAAATTGATCCGCCAAACCCTCCAGCTCAATCTGAGTATTCTATTAATGATACCTTTTTGGTTAAAACGCATATTAACAACACCTATTTGAGGACGGATACTTTAGACCCTAACGATTGGGGCGACTCTGTAGATTTCGATGAAGCTAATAATGATGACGATATTGGCCAAGGTCAAGAATGGAGTTTTTCAATACCTCCTATAGAGATAGAGGTCAATGATAGTGTAAAATTCGAACTCCTTTATCCTGAAGATTCGTATATGCCTAATAATACTTATTCATTTAAAGTAGAACAAGAACAAGAGACCAAAACAGCATCTAGTAATCTGTTGAGATTAGCATTTGGGAATCCCCAAATGTATGCTTCGTTGTTCAATCAAGATGAGGTGGGAGTTGAATTTGCAGGACAAGGTATAGTTATTCAACAAGGCTATGACACTCTCCTTACTATCAATAACGGTCAGTGCTATGCGATTTCAATTATTAATGCTCATTTGGCAGACGCTTATCTAATCCAATCAAATAATAACGATACGATATTTCACCACAAGCTTGACGGTACTACTTTTGAATCTCAGTTTTACTATTTTAATGTAGATTCTACGGCCACTTCAGTTGCAGAGCAGCACATTTTACCTAAAAGGTTATCATATGTATTGTACTATGATATGTTGGGTAAATTACAGAAGGAAAAGGTGTTTTCACGCTTGCCAAAAGGTGTTTATTTGAGGGTAAATTACTATACTGATGGGACATTTACATCTGAGAAGGTCGCTAAAGTAATAATACAATGATAAACAAGATTAAATAATTAGTTTTTGTGACTTTGAGCAGGGGGTGATGTATAATTTTGCTCCCTGTTTTTTTATACAATTTCATTTCAAAAGGTTAACTTTGCTACTTATATTGAACTCCTCTTTAGAATGAAATTTAATACCAAAGTTATACACGCTGGCCTAGAGCCTGACCCAACCACTGGAGCAATAATGACTCCAATTTATCAGACGTCGACTTATGTTCAGGCAAGCCCTGGTGATCATAAAGGATTTGAATACTCTAGAACAGGAAACCCTACACGAGCCGCTTTAGAAAGTAATTTAGCTGCTTTAGAAAATGCTAAATACGGCTTGTGTTTTGGCAGTGGTTTGGCGGCTATAGATGCTGTTATTAAGCTACTAAAGCCTGGTGATGAGGTCGTTTCAACCAATGATTTATACGGCGGAACGTATCGTATTTTCACTAAAGTATTTGAGAATTATGGCATTAAATTTCAGTTCATCGGTATGGAAAATGCCGATAAAATTGCCGACTACATTTCCGATAAAACGAAATTAATTTGGGTTGAAACGCCTACCAATCCTATGCTCAATATTATTGATATTGAAGCGGTTGCACAGGTCGCCAAAAACCATAATATAATCTTAGGGGTGGACAACACCTTTGCCTCGCCCTATTTGCAAAACCCTATTGACTTAGGAGCCGATATTGTAATGCATTCCGTCACTAAATATTTAGGAGGTCACTCTGATGTAGTAATGGGAGCTCTAATGCTCAACGATGATGCATTGGCTGAGAGATTATATTTTTTACAAAACAGTTGTGGTGCTGTTCCTGGTCCTATGGATTCTTTTTTAGTATTAAGAGGAATTAAAACTCTTCACCTAAGAATTCAACGCCATTGTGAGAATGGAAAAGCCATTGCGGAATTTTTACAATCGCACCCTAAGGTAGATAAGGTGTATTGGCCAGGCTTTGAAAATCATCCCAACCATAATATTGCCAAAAAGCAGATGAAAGATTTCGGAGGTATGCTATCCTTTTCATTAGTTGGCAACCGAATAGAAGACGCTTTTAAAGTAGTTTCGTCTACTCATTATTTTACTTTGGCAGAATCTCTAGGAGGAGTAGAATCCTTATGCGGCCATCCTGCAAGTATGACGCATGCTGCTATCCCTAAAGAAGAACGAGAAAAGACAGGAGTAGTAGATTCACTAATCCGTTTAAGTGTAGGGGTTGAAGATATTGACGATTTGATTACTGATTTAGATAACGCATTGAATACATTATAATGAACGTATATTATATTACAGGAGCAAGCAGTGGAATAGGTGAGGCGATAGCAGAGCTTCTTTTAGAAGATAGTAATAATATGGTTGTTGGTATTGCCCGCTCAAGGACTATTCAGCACGATAGGTATAAGCATCATTTCATTGACTTATCGACAAATTGGTTCGAAACAATCTTTAAGAAACCTACCTTTAAAGCTGAAAAAATCATTTTAATCAATAATGCTGGATCAATAGGCCCCATTAAGCCCTTACATGAGCATAGTGAAGATGAAATAAAAGACAACTACTTTTTAAATATCGTTGCTCCAACGATTTTATGCAAACAATTCATCACATCATTTTCAGATTCTAAATCTAAGTGTATTGTATTGAACATTAGTTCAGGCGCTGGCAAACATCCTATTCATTCTTGGAGTACCTATTGTTCCTCAAAGTCTGCTTTAGATATGTTATCCCTTACGGCGGATCTAGAATCGCCAAACGTTAAATTCTATTCTATTGCTCCTGGAATTGTCGATACTCCTATGCAAGATGAGATTAGAGATGCCGACGAAAATCATTTCCCTGAACTCAATCGTTTTATAGGCTATAAAAAGGATGGTGAGCTGAGTTCTCCTCTAGAAGTTGCCCAGAAATACGTCGATTTCTTAAACAATAGCACAAAATTCAAAGAAGTACTGTATTCGGTAAGAGACCTATAAACCGTCATTTCACCTCTTTTTTTAGTAATAAACCACCTTATTTGGTCTTAATACTCTGTTAATCAGTGACTTATAAAGTGTGTTTATAATAAACAAGTCTATGTTGATAACGAAAACATCATGCTTTCATTAGTTCGTATTAAACCAACTTTAAGGTATTGATTATCAGTGTTTTAAATAAAAAAAGACATTAAAAAAAGGTGTTTTTTTGATTGTAAGACCCTTTGCTTTTGAATTGCAGAAAAAATTTGAATGTTGTAGACCAACCCCATATGTTTGTTTCATTATTAACCAATTTATTATTTAACAATGGATAAAGTATTTAAATACTTCGGTGATTTTTTTACAGGTTTAACAGCTTTAGTTTTAACTCTTTTAGGATTAGGTGTTGCTGTTGAAATCCTATTCGGTTCAGGAGCAATGTTTGGTGTTACTGTTATTGAGAATGTAACTAACGTACTTGGCTCTTTAGCTGGTTCTGGTTTTGCTGGATTTTTAGCGATTTTGATATTATTCTCTTTAATTAAGAAATAATTCAACTTTAGATAGTTAAAAAAAGCTCGTCTAATGGCGGGCTTTTTTTTAATTTTAATATTATCTTGTATCAAAATTCGTAAATATGAAAGATTTACTAGAAAAAATACAGTCATTAGCTTCGGAACTCACATCTTTTGCTGTTGTTATTTTATGCCTAGGTATTACAGTTCAACTTATTGTTGGTGAGCCACTATTTGGATGGAACGTTGTGGGTAATATTGCAAAAGCTATTGGTTCTATGGGGCAAAGCAGTTTCATCGGTGTAGCCGCTCTGCTTGTACTCTATTCGATATACAAAAACAAGAACTCTTAGTGAGCTTCTAACCAATTTTCTCCCATCCCTACTTCTACTTCTAATGGAACACTTATGGATAGCGCAGCTTCCATTCTTTCTTTAATGAGAATCTTTAAGTTCTCTAGTTCAGATTTGTGAATATCAAACACCAGTTCATCGTGAACTTGCAATAGCATTTTTGATTTATAATTGCCTTCTTTCAGCATATCATTAACACTTATCATTGCTAGTTTGATAATATCTGCTGCTGAACCTTGAATAGGTGCGTTAATGGCATTTCGTTCTGCATAGCCTCTGACCACTGCATTTCTTGAATTTATATCATTGAGTTTTCTTTTTCGCCCCATGATAGTTTCTACATAGCTGTTTTCTCGAGCTTTTTCTATACTCAAATCCATATATTCCTTTACTTTAGGATACTGTGTGAAGTAGCTGTCTATAATATCCTTTGCTTCACCTCGCTTTATTCCTAGACGTTGTGATAAACCAAATGCAGAGATACCATAAATGATACCAAAATTGACCATTTTGGCATGCGAACGCTGTTCTCTACTAACATCTTGCAAAGCGATTTGATACACTTTTGCGGCAGTGGCAGTATGAATGTCTTCTCCATTTTGAAAGGCTGACAACATCCCTTCATCTTGTGAAAGATGTGCCATCAATCGTAATTCTATCTGAGAATAATCGGCAGCAACCAAAATATAGTCGTCGTTTCTTGGCACAAATGTCTTTCTTACTTCTCTTCCTTTTTCACTACGAATTGGAATATTTTGAAGGTTAGGATTAACAGAACTTAATCGTCCAGTGGCAGCCACCGCTTGTTGGTAGGTAGTATGTATTCTGTGGGAGTCTTTATCGGCTAATTCGGGTAAGGCATCTACATAGGTAGATTTCAGTTTTTGCAATTGCCTAAACTCTAGTATTTCATCAATGATCTCGTGTTTACCTTTTAGCTTTAGTAAAGTGTCTTCAGAGGTTGAATATTGTCCTGTTTTAGTCTTTTTAGGCTTATCGACTAACTTCATGTGTTCAAATAAAATCTGACCCAATTGTTTGGGTGAAGCAAGATTGAATGGTGCCCCCGCCAGTTTTTGAACATTATCATTAAGTTCAACGAGCCTATCTTCTAATTCTTTAGAGAAATCTGCTAGGGCAATGGTGTCAATTTTAATCCCTTCTAGTTCCATTTTGGAAAGAACAGGAATTAATGGATGTTCGATATCGTTTAAAATCTTTAGACTTTCACTGCCTTCAAGTTCTTTTTGGAAAATATTCTTGAGCTGAAAGGTAATATCAGCATCTTCACAAGCATAGGGGTATACTTTTTCAAGTGGTGCTTGACGCATACTTAATTGGTTCTTCCCTTTTTTACCAATCAGCGTTTCTATACTTATGGGAGAATAGTTTAAGTAGTTTTGGGCCAATATGTCCATATTGTGCCTTTGGTCAGGCTCTAAAAGGTAGTGGGCAAGCATGGTATCAAAATAAGGAAGACTGACGTGTATGCCGTACTTTACCATTACTTTATAATCGTATTTTAGATTTTGAGCTATTTTTTCTATTTCAGGGTGCTCGAAAAAGGCTTTGAATTCTTGTGCGATTTCATTTTCCTTTCCTTCAGGGACATGCATGTAATAGGCTTTATTCTTCTCGAAACAAAAGGATAGACCAATGAGGTCGGCAGTGAGTGGGTTCAAGCCAGTAGTTTCTGTATCAAAGCAAACGGATTTTTGTTGCAACAACTGTTCTAATAATTGTTCTCTTTCTTCAACAGAATTTACCAATATATAATCTGTTTTAATGTCTTCTAGGGTCTGAAAAGAGGGTGTTGGCGGAGCGTCATCAATTGCCATAGCAAATAAATCCATTTGAGCAGAAGGGGCTTTTTCTGTTGTATTACTTGTAGACTCTTGAGTAAGCTCTTTACTCTCAGCGATATCACTTTGTTTTAGTAAACGCTTTGCTAAGTTTCTGAATTCTAACTCTTCAAATAATGCTTGTACTTTTTCGGCGTCGAATTTTTTGACCTCGAGAGCTTTTTCATCGATATCTACAGGTGCGTCAAGTAAAATAGTAGCAAGCTTTTTGGATAACATTCCTTGCTCTTTATTGGCTTGAATTTTTTCACCTAATTTTCCTTTGACCTCGTGGGCATTATCCAAAAGAGTTTCCATATTTCCATATTCGGCAAGTAGCTTTTTAGCTGTTTTTTCTCCTACACCAGGCAGTCCTGGTATATTATCAACGGCATCGCCCATCATTCCTAAGAAATCAATGACCTGTGTGACTTCTTTAATTTCGAATTTATTAAGCACTTCTTGTACACCCCAAGTTTCGGTGGGCTTCCATTTGTTCCCAGGTCTGTAGAGTAATATATTTTCTGAAACTAGTTGAGCAAAATCTTTATCTGGCGTCATCATGTAGGTTACAAACCCTTCTTTTTCAGCCTTTTTGGCGAGTGTGCCAATGACATCATCCGCCTCGTAACCATCGGCAAATAGTTTAGAAATATTAAAAGCATCTAACAGTTGGTCGATATAGGGTAGAGCTACAGAAATGCCCTCTGGCATGGCTTCTCTATTGGCTTTGTATTCTGAATATTCAATATGTCTGATGGTTGCTTTAGGCGTATCAAAAACCACCGCAATATGTGTCGGACTCTCTTTTTTCAATACTTCTACCAAACTATTTACAAAGCCTAGAACCGCAGATGTTTCTACGCCTTTAGAATTTATTCGTGGGTTTTTGCTAAAGGCAAAATACGAACGGTAAATAAGTGCAAACGCATCTATTAAAAATAGTTTCTTAACTGGTTTCATTGAAATATTCCTTTTTCTGCAAGATACAAGATTATGTGTATTTTTGCAGGTATGAAACGTCTAATCTTAGCAGTCTTTTTATCGGTTTATGTAATGGCCTGTGCACAGGAACCTATGCTTTCTATGGAGGGGTGGTGGACTATGTCAGAAGGTCAGCACTATTTTGAAGATAGAGAAATTGTGCCTGTCAAATTTGTCGGCGAAGACCTTTGGGGTATGGAAGAGTACTACTCTGAATTGGTCCCCGAAATGGGATTGCCAGTACAAAGCATAATTACCGCACGGATGAATGGTGACGTTCTAGAAATCTATACCCTTGAAATAGCTCCTGAGGGTTGTGAGGAATACTAGTGTTTTAAAGCTACTGGATTAATCTTTATCAGACCTACAAAATCCATTAATCTCATAATAGGATAGATGGGGTCAATCTCGTACCATTTTCTAGCAAAGTTTGCCATTCCACCTTCAGCGTGATGATTGTTGTGGTAGCCTTCGCCAAGCATAAAAATATCAAATGGCATAAGGTTTTTTGATGTATCATCTACCTCATAATTAGTATAACCGAACTTATGAGCAAACCAGTTAACGATAGTTCCGTGAACGGGCCCCATTACAATGTGCATAGGAATGAATAGGTACATCCACCAAGCGGTAGCGAAAGTGTAGTAAAACCAAATATAGAATAATGACCAAAGTATTTTTACTAATAGCGAACCCGCCATTTTATCAAACCATTTCCAGTCAGGTAAATTTTTGGAATGAGCTTCTTTAACTTTTATTTCACCATTTTGAATACCAGCAAATTTGTGGTATGTTTTTAGCATAAGAGTTACAAAATTTGTAGAGAATAATGGAGAGTGTGGATCCTCTTCTTTATCAGCATGTTCGTGGTGTAATCGATGTAAGATGCCATACACTTTAGGACTCATGTAAGAAGAGCCTTGAGCTACAAACGAAAAGACAAAAAAGAACTTTTCTACCCAATTAGGCATGGTAAACATTTGATGAGCTGAGTACCTATGGTGAAAGAAAGATTGAGCAAATAACGATAAGTACCAATGAGCAACGATGAAGATAAAAATTTCCATTAAAAGAGTGTTTATTTAATGGTACAAAGGTCGGCAATATTTACCAATCATTGTAGATGACTAGAAATTTTTATTCATTATAAATAACGGAAGTAACCGTTTGACCGACAGCATTTAAGGTGTTTTTGTCGATATTATTCATGTCGTCGCCATGAGTATGCCAATGCTTATTAAAGCCGCTTTTGGTATTCATGTCGTGTTCAATAATATCAATCGTGGGGATATTGGCAACTGCATTTAGGTAATAATGGTCGTCAATAATTTGTGGAGTCATTTGGTAAGCAAAGTACTCGCCATGTCCTAAATTGTGAGCTGTTTTCCAAACCTTTTTTAGTATGCGTTGAGCGTAATTTCTAGAAAGTCCTTCGTGAGTAAAGCGCGCGTCTTTAGCACCAACCATATCTAATAATATGCCGTATTGGGCGTAATAATTAGGCACATGTGGGTTTTCACTCCAATACTTTGAGCCTATGCACCAGCTTGTTGCGGAATTGGGTGAGCTACTATTAGGGTCGCCATAATCTTCAGCATCAAACAAGATAATATCGATGCCCATTCGGCTCTCTTTTTGTGATAACAAACGAGCAATTTCAATTAGTACGCCTACGCCACTGCCTCCATCATTTGCACCTAGAATAGGTTCGTTTTGGCGGGCATCATCATGGTCAGCGACATGTCTGGTGTCCCAATGTGCACACAGTAAAATTCGATTATTTTTTTCAGGACTAAATGAGGCGATGATGTTTCTTAGTGTGTGTGATTTGCCATCATAGGTTGTAATTCTGCTATTTTGCTCTTGCACGTGTGGGGTGTAAGCAGATAGCTTTTGAACTAAATAATCACCGCATTGCTCCCAGCCTTTGCTGCTCAAATAGCGTGGCCCGAAATCCACCTGTTCTTGGATGAAATGGTAGGCGCTGTCTACATTAAAGACAGGCACTTCAACCGGTTTCTTTGTTTGTTTTTTAACAGATTGAGTTGATTTTTTTTCTTCTTGACAAGAAAACAAAACAGTTAAACATAAAGAAATAATAGCAAAATGACGCATAATTTAGAATAGCTTACTCTTTGATTTCCCACGAGCTACCCTCGCTTCCATCTCGGACTTCAATGTTTAGTTTTTTAAGTTCATCTCGAATCAAATCAGCTGTTGTCCAGTCTTTATTTGATTTGGCAGAACTTCTTATTTGTAAGATGATATCCATAATGTCATTACTCAAATCATTATTGGATTCTTCTTCCTCTTTCAAGGCTAAAATGGTAGTAACGAAAGTGTCAAAAATATCGCTTAATACTTTAATATCTTCCTTAGTTAGATCTTCCGTTCCGGCTTTTGCACAGTTAATAATTCGTACTGCCTCGAAAAGATGTGCTATAAGAATAGGTGTATTGAAGTCATCATTCATTGCTTGGTAGCAATCCTTTTGTAATGAAAGAACATCTACAGTTGACTTCGAGCTCTCTTTGAGTTTAGTGATGGTTTTCTTAGCGTTTAGCAACTTCACTAAGCCTTTTTCAGCGGCTTGTAAAGCGTCATTTGAAAAGTCTAATGGACTTCTGTAATGGGCTTGAAGGATGAAAAAACGCACCGTCATAGGTTTGTAAGCACGTTCCAATAAGTCGTGACTACCACTAAAAAATTCTTCTAGATTGATAAAGTTTGCTAGTGATTTACCCATCTTTTGCCCATTGATGGTAATCATGTTATTGTGCATCCAGAAGTTGGCAGGGTCGCATTTATTACAAGCGTTAGATTGTGCTATTTCAGCTTCATGATGTGGGAAAACCAAGTCCATCCCGCCACCATGAATATCAAAGGTGTCGCCTAAGTATTTACTGCTCATCGCTGAACATTCTAGATGCCAACCCGGAAAACCATCTCCCCAAGGTGATGGCCAACGCATGATGTGTTCAGGAGCTGCTTTTTTCCAAATGGCAAAGTCAACCGAGCTTTTCTTTTCGTCCTGACCATCAAGAGTACGGGTGTTTTCTAAGGTGTCTTCTAAGTTTCTGCCTGATAATTTACCGTATGGGAAGTCTTCATTATATTTATTTACATCTAAATAAACAGAGCCATTAACTTCATACGCATAGCCGTTTTCCAAAATCTGCTTGACCATTTCTATTTGCTCAATAATATGTCCGGTAGCTCTTGGCTCAATAGATGGAGGCAAACAGTTCAGTGCATCTACAGCCTTATGGTATTTGATGGTGTAAAATTGCACCACTTCCATAGGCTCTAATTTTTCTAGACGTGCTTTTTTAGCAATTTTATCTTCGCCATGGTCGGCATCATCTACAAGGTGACCAGCATCAGTAATATTTCGCACATAACGTACCTTTAAACCTTTATGTTGAAGGTATCTAAAAACGATATCAAATGTAATGGAAGGTCTTGCATGCCCTAAGTGAGGCTCGCCATAAACGGTAGGGCCACACACATACATCCCAACATGAGTAGGGTGTATGGGTTTAAAAACCTCTTTTTTTCGACTGAGTGTATTATAAATGATTAAATCAGAAGACATTCTGTACTGTTATTGGTTCACAAGTGTTTTAATGTTCGTTAACATATCGGACGTTAACTCTTGCAAATTAAAGGAACTTTTCCAATTCCAATCGGTTTTTGCTTCAGAATCATCAATACTTTTCGGCCAACTATCCGCAATAGCTTGTCGGTAATCGCTTTCGTAGCTCATTTTAAAGTCTGGAATATGCTTTTGTATCTCGCTAGCTAGTCCTTTTGGACTAAAACTTAGCCCAGCAACATTATAGGAGGAACGAATTTTTATGCTTTCTGCCGGAGCTTCCATGATTTCTAAAGTTGCACGAATAGCATCGTTCATATGCATCATAGGCAAAGTAGTGTCTTCACTTAGGAAACTGGTGTATTGCCCGCTTTTTAATGCTTCATGAAAAATATGAACGGCATAATCTGTAGTGCCGCCACCTGGAGCAGATTTCCAGCCGATTAATCCTGGATATCGAATACTTCGCACGTCTACGCCAAATTTTTCATGATAATATTCACACCAGCGTTCACCAGCTAATTTGCTAATACCATAAACGGTATTCGGCTCCATAATGGTGCGTTGTGGAGTTAGGATGCTTGGCGTACTTGGTCCAAATACAGCAATGGAACTTGGCCAATACACTTTTTTGATGTGTTTCTCTCGTGCTAAATCTAATACGTGTGACAGTGAACGCATATTTAAACTCCAGCCTAATTCAATGTTTTTTTCTGCAGTAGCAGATAATAAAGCCGCCAATAAATAGACTTGAGTAACCTTATATTTTTTAACGATATCGAACAGACTTTTTTGGTCCATAATGTCAAGTACTTCAAAAGGACCAGTTGACAGCTCTTCATTTGCCATAGGACGTATGTCTGTGGCAATAACATTAGCATCGCCATAGATTTTTCGTAGAGTAATAACGAGTTCAGTGCCTATTTGACCGGAGGCTCCGATTATTAAAATAGTGTCTTTCATGCTCTCTCATAATAGCTCACAAATATAACTATTTAATAATCCATCTATGACCTAAATCAGTGTTCATTTAGCATTTCTTTGTTTACCTTTGGCGAAAGAAATTTTAAAAATGGATCCCAACGCATATAAGAAAGGTTTAAAAAATAAACTGAGTAAGGAGCAGGCTTTGGAAAAGTTAAATAACGAGACATTTTTCCGAAAAACGGTTTCCTTGTACAGGTATGTTATTTTAGAAAATCCTGAAAAATTTAGAGACGATTTATTTGAAGATTGGAGTGAAATTAATTGCTTTGGTCGTATTTATGTAGCTCGTGAAGGAATCAACGCTCAAATGAGCGTGCCAGAACATAACTGGAATACCTTTATTCAGACAATTAATAAGTATGATGAGCTTAAAGACATTCTATTAAAAATTGCTGTTGAAGACGATGGAAAATCATTTTTCAAGCTAATGATTAAAGTTAGGGAACAGATTGTAGCAGATGGTCTTCCAATAGATGAATACGATGTTACTAATGTAGGGAAACACCTTAATGCTAGAGAATGGAACGAGGCTTTGGAGCAAGGGGCTATCGTTGTAGATATGCGTAACCATTACGAGAGCGAGATTGGTCATTTTGAAAATGCTATTTGTCCTCAATCAGAAACGTTTAGAGACGAACTTCCTGAAGTAAAAGATATGCTTAAAGGAAAAGAGGACAAAAAGGTATTATTGTATTGTACTGGAGGGATTCGTTGCGAAAAAACATCTGCTTATTTAAAACATCATGGTTTTGAAGATGTCAATCAATTGCATGGTGGTATAATAGATTATGCCAGACAATTGAATGAAAATAAAGAATTGCCGAATAAGTTTAAAGGCAAAAACTTCGTTTTTGATGAGCGTTTGGCAGAACGTATTGGCAATGAAGTTATTAGTCAGTGCCATCAGTGTGGCGCAGTATCGGACACTCACGTAAATTGCAAAAACATAAATTGTAATTTATTATTTATTCAATGTGATGATTGTCAAGAAAAGCACGAAAAATGCTGCTCTTCCGACTGTTTAGAAGTGTCTAAGTTGCCATTGGAAGAACAAAAGAAGCTCAGAAAAGGCGAGGAAATTAAAGAGCGATTTCATAGCCATCGAAAGGTTGATTTATCAAAGGCTTTTGATGATTAAATATTTTTTAACTTACTAACGAAAATTATAAGGTATGCCATTTTATCACAAATTGGGAAAAATCCCACACAAAAGACACACGGTTTTTTCAAAACCAAATGGTGGAATGTATTATGAACAGTTGTTCGGTACCGTAGGTTTTGACGGAATGTCGTCTTTACTTTACCATACACACCGACCAACAATGGTGAAAGACATTCTTGGAGCTAAAGATATTACTCCAAAAGTAGCGGTAGAAAAAAACCTCAAGTCAATCAGTCTAAAAGGCTTTTCTGTAAAGCCTACAGATGACTTCTTAGACAGTAGAGTAGCGGTATTAATCAATAACGATTGCCACATTTCACTAGCAGCTCCAAAGCAATCTATGACGGATTATTTTTATAAAAATGCCGATTGCGATGAAATGATTTTTGTCCATAAAGGAACAGGAACGCTTAGAACAATCGTAGGAAATTTGAAATTTGGACCTGGCGATTACCTTATGATTCCAAGAGGAATGATTTACGCCTTCACATTTGACAGTGAAGACAACCGTTTGTTCATTGTAGAATCTACGAGTCCGATGTATACCCCAAAACGCTATCGTAATTGGTTTGGTCAGTTATTGGAACACTCTCCTTTTTGTGAACGTGACTTGCGTCAGCCAGATGAATTAGAAACGCACGATGAGTTGGGCGATTTTACAATGATGATAAAGAAAGAAGGAATGTTGCACGAATATGTTTACGCTTCTCATCCTTTTGATGTTATTGGCTGGGACGGCTATAATTATCCTTATGCTTTTTCTATTCATGATTTCGAACCCATAACGGGAAGAGTACATCAACCCCCACCAGTACATCAAACCTTTGAGGCGGCAGGCTTTGTAGTATGTTCATTCTGTCCTCGTTTATACGACTATCATCCTGAAGCAATACCAGCACCTTACAACCATTCTAATATTGATTCTGATGAGGTACTATATTATGTAGATGGAGACTTTATGAGTAGAAATCATATCGAGCAAGGTCAAATTACACTTCACCCTGCAGGAATACCACATGGTCCTCACCCTGGAGCTGCCGAGCGAAGTATTGGTCAGAAAGAAACAGAGGAACTAGCCGTAATGGTAGATACCTTTAAACCCTTAAAAGTAACTCAAGCAGCTATGGATTTAATCGATGGCGATTATCATAAATCTTGGTTGGATAAATAATATTTAAACTTACTAACTATGTCAGCAGAAATTAAAAATTTAAAAAACCTTCAAAATACCGAATACGGTTTGAAGAAGTTATTTGATGAGGCAGAAGATTTTTTGCCCTTATTAGGAACAGACTACGTCGAGTTATATGTGGGTAATGCTAAGCAATCAGCCCATTTTTACAAAACAGCATTTGGCTTTCAATCGGAGGCATACGCAGGTCTTGAAACAGGTGTAAAAGACCGCGTGTCTTATGTTTTAAAGCAAGATAAAATTCGATTAGTATTGACAACCCCTCTTAATGAAGGAGGACTAATTAACGAGCATATCAACAAACATGGTGACGGTGTAAAAGTCGTTGCTTTATGGGTTGAGAACGCTACCAAAGCATGGGAAGAAACTACCAAAAGAGGTGCTAAATCGTTTATGGAGCCTACTGTAGAAGAAGATGATTTCGGAAAAGTAGTTCGTTCTGGAATATATACTTACGGTGAAACGGTTCATGTTTTTGTAGAAAGAAACGCTTATGACGGTCCGTTTTTACCTGGATACAAAAAATGGGAAAGCCATTATAATCCAGCACCAACAGGCTTGAAGTTTATTGACCATATGGTTGGTAATGTGGATTGGGATGAGATGAACACTTGGTGTGAGTTTTATGCTAAAGTGATGGGCTTTGCTCAAATCATTTCTTTCGATGATAATGATATCTCTACCGACTATACAGCCCTTATGTCTAAGGTTATGAGTAATGGTAATGGACGAATTAAGTTCCCTATCAATGAGCCTGCTGAGGGCAAGAAAAAGTCTCAAATTGAAGAATATATAGACTTCTATAATGGCCCTGGTGTACAGCATATTGCCGTAGCTACAGATGATATTGTATCCACAGTTTCTGCTATGCGAGATAGAGGGGTAGAATTCCTTTATGTACCTGAAAACTACTACGATGATTTATTGGAAAGGGTAGGTAATATCGATGAAGATGTTGAGGTACTAAAAAAGCATGGTATCTTAATTGATAGAGACGATGAGGGTTATTTATTACAGCTTTTCACAAAGCCTGTAGTGGACAGACCAACCATGTTCTTCGAAATCATACAACGAAAGGGCGCTCAGTCTTTTGGTAAAGGAAACTTCAAAGCATTGTTTGAAGCTATAGAAAGAGAACAAGGAAATAGAGGGACTCTATAAACCCACATATATTTAATTAAAAGCGCCTCATTTTTGAGGTGCTTTTTTTATTTCTTCAATAGAGATAAGATGTTCTAATTCCTTTATTCGTGTATTTAATTCAAATAAATGAAGGTATAATTCTTCTATTTTCTCTAAGTTGGTGTCTATAGCTTCATTAAGGATTATACCTCCTTGTTTCTTAACTTCTTGAGCAGAAGGAACTCCAGGCAGATGTTTATGTTTTTCAATATATTTTTTTGTTTTTTCTAAAGAATAGGATTTATAGTTAGGGTTTAGCTCACTTTGTCCTTCAAAATAATGTTCGAAAACATAGTCAGGCGTATAGGCATCAGCAAGAATATTTCCGCCGACTTGTAATTTTTGATTTGGAGGATCAAAGCTAATGCCAATTCTACCATTGGTTTTGACAGTAAAAAGAGGATATTGTTGTATGTTTTCTTTGAATTCCATCTCTAATAATACCCCAAAAAGAAATGGGTTGTCCCAACCATTAAAGGTAATTCTATAATCTTCATAGGCAGTTGTATTATTAAAAGTAAATTCTAAAAAATAACTCCCAGGCCAGTTCACATTTGTTCTAGTATCTAGAGTTACCCATCCTGAGTTATCATTTAATCGTCCCTGTAAATAAAAACCATTAGCAGCATAACTACTAAATCTAAGGCTATATGATGTTACTATTTTTGGATCAGAGGAGTTTCCATTATGTTGAAGCCACATGCCATTTTGAATACTTGAATTTGTAGAGGTATTATTATCAATGAAATATTGTCCAGAGTTAATTAGACTAAAATTACTTGTAAGTCCATTAGCTACTGTTAGAATATCTTCAGAAGATTGTGTCGATTCTCCGACTTGAAAAACTCCAGTAGGTGAATTTGTATTTACGCCAATTTTACCATCATTTTTAATAACCATGCGTTCAGTATTGTTCGATCTAAATGATACATCTTGATTATTTGTAGTTCCTAAAAAGTTCCCAGAACTGCATGTGTTTCCATTTATATGCCATGAGTTCCCTAGCGGTTTCCAACTGGAATTATCATAATAATAAATGACTTTAGTTGCGCTAACAAATACAAGGCATCCTTCTTCAGGATTACTGATGGCGTTCATTTGTGCAACTGAACTGACACTTTTAATCTTTAATAGCTGCTCATTGTCTGGTTGTGCAAAAACAATAAAAGGAATGACGATTAGGATTAAAATAAACTTCATTGTTTCTTTATTTTATGATATTTTTTTTCCAAATAGGATATGTATTCCTCTAGCTCTATAAGGTGCAGGTGAAGCTATTCGATTTTCTCTAAATTATTTTCTATTGCTTTATTAATAATAATCCCTCCTGTTTTTTCAATCTCTTTTCTAGATGGAGTGTTAGGAAGGTGATGATTTTCCTTAATGAAGCTGTGTACTTTTTCTAATGATTGAAATTCATATTCTGGATTTATATGACTTTCTTTTTCAAAATAGTGTTCAAATACATAGTCAGGTGTTTGATAGGCACTAGCCAAAATGTTTCCGTTAACGTGAAGTTTTTCTTGTGGGTTGTATGTATTTACACCTACATTTTCATTAGAGTTAATGGTTAACTCTGGAATATCGGCTTTGAGTTGTATTTCATCAATTTGGTAGTTAGCGTTATAATTACTTACCTGATAGGCATTAAATGAGGAATAAAAATATAATCGGTAGTATCTGTAATTAGTGCTATTTGTTACATTGTGGGATTTTTGAGGAATTGTTATCCAGTTGTTAGTGCTGATAGTGTGTATAGCCTCTAAGTTTACCCAATTAGTTCCGTTCGTTGAGCCTTGTAAACGGTATTGTTTTGGTGCTCTATTCCAATTACTGCCAGCTCTAAGGGTGTATTATGTTACGGCTTTACCTAGTCCCAAATCAACTACAATCCATGCGTCTGGGTTTGTATCTGTTGAGCTTGTTCTTGAGACAAACCAATTTGTACTATTATTATCGTCAAATGCATCTTTGAATGTCGTGGATGTTCCCAGATTCGAGCTAGGCCCACTTAGTGTTACCCCATTGGATGTGTTACTGGTCATTTTTGGGACTATATCAACCTCAATATTTCTACTATTAATTTCAAATAAACCTGTTGGTTCTGGACTATTTATTCCAATATTTCCATTTCGCTTAATAACCATTCGGTCCTGGTTATTTGTTTTGAATTTAACATCTTGATTATTGGTTGTTCCTATAAATGAATTTGACTGACTGTTGCCAATAACATGCCAGTCATCTCCTAGTTTTACCCATTGCGATTGGCTACGATAATAAATAGAGTTTTCATTATCAACAAACACTAAACTTCCAGCTAGGGGGGCTGTTATAGCATTCATATCACTAATAGTATTTACTGAATGGATACAAACGAGCTCATTTATTGATGGTTGAGCTTTTAGCATGTAAATGCTTATTATCAGAAATAAGCTAACACATAATTTTTTCATGGTATTTTATTCTAAATCATTTAGTCTTTTTTCTAATTCTTGACTTTGTTTCTTTAACTCAATTAAATGGAGAAATAATTCTTCGATTTTTTCAAGGTTTTTTTCATTTGCTTTATTTAAAACTATTCCTCCTTTTTCTTTGACTTCTTTTGCTGAGGGAACATTGGGGAGGTGTTTGTTTTCTTTTACAAATTGATAGATTTCATCCAATCCATTGAAAGAATACGAAGGGTTATGTTCAGAATGTCCATCAAAATATGTTTCAAAAACATAATCAGGGGTATTGAATGCGTTAGCCACTACGTTACCAATAACATGAAGTCGCTGTGTCGGATTTGAAGTGCCTATCCCAACATTTCCATTAATTGCAACATATAAATCATTAGCATTGCTGCCATTCACTTGAAATTTTGCTGTTGGGTTATTGTTATTAACGCCAACATTACCTCCAGATTTTATAGCTATTCTATTAGTATTATTTGTCCTTATGATAAAATCATGATTGTTGCTACATCCTATATATTGGTTGTTCCCAATATTATTATTCCCATTCAGTTTCCAGAAATCATTAAAAGAAACCCAAGCATTACCATTGTAGAAGTGCACTTTATTTTGTTCGTATCCCAGACTTCCTTCAAATGGGGAAACGGTATTTAATAAGGATGACTGTTTAATATTTACTAGCTGTTGACTAACTTGACAATTAGCACTGATTTATGCGAAAAAAATCAAATAAAAAAAGAATATGTAAAAATTACAATTGTACATGGCTTTAATAAGAAAATGACTGCCCTAATTTAAAAAAATAAAGTAAGACTAAAAATT
>Ga0209659_1000518_pt1 | contig 24420 bp, 13 predicted proteins | sample SaaInlLV_10m_DNA_FD_184658 | JGI IMG/M metagenome (GOLD analysis project Ga0209659, IMG submission 184658) | Marine microbial communities from expanding oxygen minimum zones in the Saanich Inlet - SI072_LV_10m_DNA (SPAdes) (version 2) | ecosystem: Environmental > Aquatic > Marine > Intertidal... | reverse complement strand
GCAATGATAGTATTCGTTAGAACTACTACATCTCCTTCAACCTCAGAAAGCCTCTTAATGATATCGCTATCAGCATCAGCCCATGAAACTTCTTTACCATTGTGCATTGGTCCTTTTAGTCTGTTTGAATCGTATAATGACAATACAGAAGAAATAACTCTTGCATTAGGGGTAGCAGAAGTTAGGTCATTGGATTTAATGAAGATTGGACGTCCTTCTCTTGTTTTTACTAAGACATTTGCAAAGTCATTTCCATCATAAAACGTTGAGGCATACCAATTAGCAACACCTGGCGTAATTTCTTCAGGCTTAACAACGTAAGGGATGGATTTTATAATAGGAGTTTCACATGCTGCCAATGTTGCAGCTGCAGTACTAAAGCCCAAAAACTTCAAAAAGTCTCTACGTGATGTACTTGAATTGGAAAGGGTTTCGCTATCGCCAAGAAAATCATCTACAGGAATCTTTTCTGCAAACTCATTGTGTTTTAAATTTTCAATAGCTGGATCATTAGCTAACTCTGCTAATCCCTTCCAGTATTTTTTTTGCTTAGTCATATCTTAAACTAATTAATTTTTGATTTAGTAGTGACACTTACCACACTCGAGACCACCAATCGCCTCAACATTAAACGCCTCACCAGGGTGGTTTTCTTTAAATTTAGCATGCATCTCCTCATAGTAGTCGTTGTCAGCAACGTTTACTTCTGTTTGTCTGTGACAATCAATACACCAACCCATGGTCAATTCCGAATGCTGCTCAACAACTTCCATTTCCTCAATAGGTCCATGACACTCTTGACATTCTATACCACCTGCGACAACATGCTGAGAGTGGTTGAAGTATGCTAAATCTGGCAGATTATGAATCCTTACCCACTTAATTGGTTTTTGCTCATAATCCTCAATGTATCTTCCTTTTTCAGGGTCAAAGCCAACAGCATCATAGATTTTTTGAATTTCTTCTTTTCCTGAAGGTCCTTCACTGATATATGTATGGCAATTCATACATACGTTAGCTGATGGTATTGCAGCAGATTTTCCATGTCTAGCAGAGTGATGACAATAGTTACAGTCAACACCGTTAATTCCTGCATGTAACTTGTGAGAGAATGCAATTGGTTGCTCCGGCTTATAGCCTTGAGTTACACCAACACCTACCATTAGGTTCCATGCTGAGTTCAATATTAATACCGACAGCACTAAAACCGTTAAGACAACTAATGGCTTTCTTTCTAAATATGAGTTTAGTAATGAAACTGTTGATGCAAAGAAATCTTGACTTTCTTCACCAGAAACATCCTTTAAAGTATTTTTAATTTTCCATAATCCTGCTACGACCAGTAATAAAACAATAGAAATGGTTAATATAATGTAGTCGGTTGTTTTGCTTTCATCAACTACTACACCACCATCAGATGCCGATGCAACAGCTACTGCTTGTTTTTCAGGAGCCTGCTCTATGTATGCTAAAATATTTACAACATCCTCATCAGAATAATAAGGGAAAGCCGTCATTGGAGACTTGTTGTATTCTTCGTAAATGGCTATTGCGTCAGCATCACCTGAGGCGATTAACTCAGCAGAATTTTTAATCCATTTTATCAACCATTCTTCGGAATACTTATCACTTACTCCTCGTAAAGCTGGACCAATTAGCTTGCTATCAATTTGATGACAAGCTGTACAATTTGCCTTGTATAGCTTTTCACCTTCTTCAACGCTCTGCGAAAAAGAGGCAAAAGAGAATAGCGAGAACAGAAATGTTAATAAAAAAATTGAGAGGGATTGATACTTATCTAATCTAATAAATTTAGCCATATTTATAAAATAATATTCAGTACAGAATTGAGCCACTTTTAACGCCCACAAATGTAGAACATTCCTAAATTTTTAGTGTCTTCTGCTTCATATTTTTACAGCAATTTATACTCATTCTAAATAAAGCTTCGTTTAATTATTATATCAATCTCAAATTCATATACTTACAGCAATAAATAATCTATCTTTGCCTTATGAAAGCCTTATATTTTTTTTGCATTTGCTTAATTAGCACTTCGGTTGTGTCGCAAAACACTGTAATTGATGACAAAAACGATAGCAGAATTGATAGTTTGATATCAAAACAAATTCAAATCAATAGCTTAAAGAAAGGTGTTGACGGCTTTAGAGTGCAAATTCATCACAACCAAAGTCAAAGCAGAGAGGAGTCACAAAAAGTAAGGGCCAGATTTTCACAAGATTTTCCTCATCTTAAAACATATCTAGAGTTTAAATCACCTTACTACAAAATACAAGTTGGGGATTTTATAACTAGAATTGAGGCTTATAAAGTTCAGAAAGAAATTAGCAAGAAATACAGAGGGACATATATTGTTCCGTCTATTGTGAATTTCGAATTAAAGGCAGGGGTAGAAGATTAATTAAGAGTTTTCTTTACCTCAACTTCTTCGAAACCTTCAACAATGTCACCGACTTTTATATCATTGAAATTATTGATGCTTAACCCACACTCATAACCTGCTGACACTTCTTTAACATCGTCTTTGAAACGTTTTAAAGTTGATAATTCGCCTGAATAAACTACAATACCATCTCGGATTAATCGAATCTTGGTATTCCTGTTTATTTTACCGTCAAGAACGTAACAACCAGCGATTGTACCAATTTTAGATATCTTAAATGTTTCTCTAATCTCAATGTTACAGACTACTTTCTCTTCAATGTCTGGCGACAACATGCCTTCCATTGCTTTTTCAAGCTCTTCGATGGCATTATAGATTACTGAATACAATCTAATATCAATTTGTTCTTTTTCAGCAAGCTTTCGAGCATTGACAGATGGACGAACTTGGAAACCAATGATTACTGCGTCAGAGGCTGCTGCAAGCATAACATCTGATTCAGAAATTTGACCTACAGACTTGTGTATAATATTAACAGCAATTTGATCGGTTGATAGTTTTTGTAATGAGTCTGAAAGTGCTTCAATAGAACCATCAACATCTCCTTTTATGATAATGTTTAATTCTTTAAAGTCTCCTAAAGCTAATCGTCTACCTATTTCATCAAGCGTGATGTGTTTTTGTGTTCTTACACCTTGCTCTCTTTGAAGCTGCATTCTTTTCGCGGCAATATTCTTAGCTTCACGTTCATCGTCCATCACGTTGAATTTATCGCCTGCTTGTGCTGCCCCATTCAATCCTAATAGAACTGCTGGAGTTGATGGCCCCGCATCCTCCATTTTATTTTCTCTCTCGTCAAGTAAGGCTTTTACTTTACCAGAGAAACACCCTGCTAATACATAATCTCCTACTTTCAAAGTTCCAGATTCAACTAAAATAGTTGTAAGATATCCTTTACCCTTATCTAATGAGGCTTCGATAACTGTACCAATAGCATTTTTATCTGGATTTGCCTTTAGGTCTAGTATTTCAGCTTCTAGCAACACTTTTTCTAAAAGTTCAGGTATTCCAAGACCTGTTTTGGCAGATATTTCTTGCGACTGAAACTTACCTCCCCAATCTTCCAACAACACATTTTCATTAGCTAGTTGTTCTTTGATTTTATCTGGGTTTGCGGTTTCTCTATCAATCTTATTTAAAGCAAATACCATAGGTACACCAGCTGCTTGAGCGTGACTAATTGCCTCTTTTGTTTGCGGCATGACCTTATCATCAGCTGCAACAACTATGATTACTACATCCGTTACTTGTGCTCCACGGGCTCTCATCGCTGTAAATGCTTCGTGACCTGGAGTATCTAAAAATGTAATTTTCTTTCCTTTAAGATTTACCTCATATGCTCCAACGTGCTGCGTTATACCACCGGCTTCTCCGCTAATAACGTTAGCATCTCTAATGTAGTCAAGTAAAGATGTTTTACCATGATCAACGTGACCCATTACTGTAACTATTGGTGCTCTTGACACTAAATTTTCTTCAGTATCTTCTTCTTGCTGTATGGATTCTTGCACTTCAGCTCCAACAAATTCGACAGTAAATCCAAATTCTTCAGCTACAATTGAAAGTGTTTCGGCATCAAGTCTTTGGTTTTGAGTAACCATCATTCCTAATGAGAAACATGCTGATATGATTTGAGTTGGCTCCACACTCATTAACTGAGCAAATTCGGCCGTAGTAACAAATTCTGTTACTTGAATTGTTTTGCTTTCTTCCTCTGATTTAATCAGATTAATTTCTTCCTGTTCTTTTCGGGCCTGCCTTTTTTCTCTTCTTAGTTTAGCTCCTTTATTCTTTCCTCCACTTTGAAGTTTAGCAAGATTTTCTCTTACTTGTTTTTGTATTTGCTCTGGGGTAAGCTCAGCTCTTGGGGTAGTATTTTGTTTCCCTCTGTTAGGGCGTCTGTCACGATTTCCTGAAGAAGTTGAAACTCGTTTTCTTTTCTTCTTCGTTTCTACGTTTGCCGAAGAAGATGCAACAGGTTTTTTCTTCTTAGGTTTTTGAAACTTTGTTAAATCAATTTTTTCAGAAGAAACCAAAGTTGGTCCGTTTAATTTCTTAGCTCTTCCTCGAATAATAGAAGATTCTTCTGTTTTCTTTTCTTCGGAAGGCTCAGCTTCTTTTTTTTCTGCTGGAGCTGGTTCTTCTTTTGACTCAACTTTTACCTCCTCGACAGCTTTTGGCTCATCGGTTTTTGGAGGCTCAATATCTGCTTTTTCTACTACAGGTGCTTCAACTTTTTCAGGCTCGACCTCTTTCTTCTTAACTTTAGGCTCAACTGTTTTAGATGGGGTAATGTCTACTTTTGAAACGATTTTGAGCCCCTCCATTTTAGGTGCTTCAACTTTAACCGTCTCTATTTCCTTCTTAACTTTTGGCTTTATGTCATCTTCAGCTTTCTTTAATTCTTTTGCTTCAGCTTTAACCTTTTTATCTGGTTGATACTCATCAACGAGCACTTCATATGTTTCAGGAGATATCTTTGAATTTCTATTCAAATTATCTATTCCCTTACTTTCTAAGAAATCTAAAATAGTATCTACACCTACATTAAATTCCTTAGCAACTTTTGATAGTCTTTGTGACACTCCTGACATAATTTAATTTAAAGTTATTCGAGCTCTGCTTTTAAAATACTTAGTATTTCATTAACAGTCTCTTCTTCTAAATCTGTACGCTTAACAAGATCGGCTTTATCTAACTTAATGACATCTCTTGCTGTATCGCATCCAATCGATTTTAATTCATCGATTATCCACCCTTCTATTTCGTCTGTAAATTCTGTTAATTCAACATCATCATCAGCTTCATCAATGTTTCGATAAACATCTATTTCATAGCCTGTAAGCATACTCGCTAATCTGATATTAAACCCACCTTTTCCAATTGCTAAAGATACTTGATCTGGGTGCAAATAAACATCTGCCTTACCTGTATCTTCATCCAATTGAATTGATGACACTTTAGCCGGATTTAGTGCCCTAGTAATAAATAACTGTATATTATCTGTATAGTTAATAACGTCAATGTTTTCATTTCTAAGCTCTCTTACAATTCCATGAATACGTGCGCCTTTCATTCCTACACATGCTCCAACTGGGTCAATTCTTTCATCATAAGATTCCACAGCTACTTTTGCTCTTTCTCCTGGAACACGTACAATTTTCTTGATAGTAATTAATCCATCAAAAACTTCTGGCACTTCTTGGTCAAAAAGACGTGCTAAAAATTCTGGTGCTGTTCTAGAAAGTACAATCAATGGATTATGATTTCTCATCTCAACACTTTTCACAACGGCTCTTACTGTATCGCCTTTCTTGAAAAAGTCACTTGGAATGGCTTCAGACTTTGGCAGAATTAATTCATTCTCTTCACCGTCTAAAATTAAGATTTCGTTTCTCCAAACTTGATAAACTTCACCATTAATAATTTCTCCAATCCTATCTTCATACCTATCAAAAACTTCTTTTTTCTCAAGGTCTAAGATTCTTGATGTTAGTGTTTGTCTTAATGAAAGCACTTGTCTTCTTCCAAAGTCTTCTAAGAAAACTTGTTCTGAAACTTCTTCTCCAATTTCAAAATCTGGTTCAATCTTAATAGCGTCAGCATATGCTATTTGAAGATTTGGGTCTTCTATATCGGCATCGGCTACAATTTCTCTGTTTCTCCAGATTTCTAAATCGCCTTTATCAATATTAATAATGACATCAATATTTTCATCAGTGCCGAATTGTTTAATCATAACACCTCTAAAAACATCTTCAAGAACGTTCATCATGGTCTCACGATCGATGTTCTTAAACTCCTTAAACTCTGAAAATGACTCAATTAGATTAGTTGCATTCATCTTTATTTAATTATTTAAAATGAGATAACAATCTTCGTTTTGTCTATCTGATCAAAACTAAAAGAGTGTTGTTCAATAATATTTGTTTTCTTTTTTCCTACTTTTTCTTTTCGTGTAGTTTCAAGCGTGATGCCTTTTCCTTCTTCAGCGTCAATCATTTTGCCGAATAATTTCTTCCCTTCTTTGAGAAAGACATTTACATTTTTACCAATATTCTTTTTGTATTGTTTAAATACTTTAAACGGCTCACTCAGTCCAGCACTTGATACTAACAGTGAGAAGTCTACTTCTTCTCTGTCAAAATTACCTTCAATATGTCTACTAAGTTCAATACAATTTTTGACGCTAATTCCATCGGTAGAATCAATTAGAACTTCTATTTGATTTGATGGACTCATTTTAAAGGACACTAAAAAGACAGTATCATTCTCAGAAATGAACTCGTCAATTAATTCTTGTACTTTTTCTTTACTTAGCATAACTAATAAAAGAAGGGGCTGCATGCCCCCTCGTATATCAAATAATTTCTAGTGCAAATGTAATGTTTTTTAAAGAATATGCAAAAGATGATTATTTTATTATTCCTTGAAGTAGGACATAATCCCAATTCTTATATTGATAGCCACATTCTTTCAACTACCAAATAGGACAAAAAAAAGCCCCAAAATTGGGGCTTTAAATTCTTATTGAATCACTACTATTTGTCGTGATTTATTTTTTCCGCCAATCTCAAGGAAATAGATTCCTTCTTGTAGATTTTCTTTGTTGATAATGAATTGACTAGACTGCGTTGATGTATTCATTACAGTACGTCCTCTAGCATCCATAAGACTGATACGGTAAGTATCGTTGTTAGGGTTATTGAACTCTACAGTTGTGAACTCTTTAAATGGGTTAGGGTAAACATTTACTCCTAATAAAGTGTTTTCTGTAATTCCTACTGTTTCAGAGATAGTAACTTCTAGGAAAGCAGTATCTGCCTTACATCCGTTTTCGTCTGTTAACAATAACCATACAGTTCCTGTTGAAGGGCCATCACCCCAAGTAATGTTTGCTGTAGCAGAACCTTGACCAGAGTTGATTTCTCCGTTTACAACACCCCACTGTAAAGTAGACTCGTCTTGAGCGTCAACAGTGTAATCGTAACTTTCATTTTCAGTTGCATTTGTTTCCCCAGAAATTGTTGGTGTAGCTACCTCAAAGAAAGATAATGTAGTGGTTACTGTACTATCACAACCTGACACTGCTACAAATACATCTACGTATTCTCCAGATTCAGAGTAAGTATTGTCTCCTACTGTAAGTGTTTCACCTGCGCACAACTCAATTTCTTGTGAGGAAGTGATTGCGTCACTGTAAGATAATGTAGTGGTTACAGTACTGTCACAACCTGATGCTAGAGCATATACGTTAACATACTCACCTGCTTCATCATAAGTGTTTTCTCCTATAGTTAAAGTTTCACCTGCACATAGCGTAAATTCTTCTGATACTTCAACGTCCTCACATGGACAAACAACACCATATGCACCATCAAATTCAGAAGAGTTATTTAATTCAGAGGTGAAAGAACCATAAAATTCATAGTCGCCTTCATCTGGATTTGTAAATACATTAAAAAGGTTTACAGTAGTACTGTTGCCAGCAGTATTATTATTTTGCTCACCAAATTCTCCAGGAGATGTAGTCGTAATTTGAACACCTTCAGCTAAGTTTGTAAGCGTAAATGAAGATGTTTGTGTCTCGTCTTCATCGTTCACTGCTGAAATTATTGCTCCATTAGCAGTTATCTCATTAATGAATAGACTTAAGTTAAAGTCAATATTTCCAGCATAGAAACCAGTTCCTGTTCCTAGTAAGTCACCAACTTCTGAAGATGAAAAATCAAAAGATCCACCGGTCATTGTTAGTATAGATGAAGCCATATCAATTTCATCTGCATCCTGTGAAATTGTAAATGTCATATCAGTAGCCTCATTACAATCGTTGTTAGCAAATGCAACTTCAACTACAGGGCTAAAATCAACTAATTCTTCCAATTCTACTTCGAATGTATTTGTTTGAGAAGACTGCATTTCAGAGACCAGGTCAGCTGTCATCGTTAACATGTCAGAGTCAGGTGTAATGAAGATACCTTCTAGTATAAAATCGTTGCTGTTTCCAGCTGTTTCAGTATTGTCATCACCTGGGGAAGTAGAAGAAATTTCTGCGCCACCATCAGCATAGTTAACAACAGAAAAAGTTGCAATATTATTCTCGCCATCATTTGCATTGAATACTGCAGTTGTAGCTGTTACTTGATCAACAAAAATTGAGTAATTTCCAGTAGCAAAGCCGCCACCAAATGAACCTGTACCACTACCAACAACATCTCCTACAGAAATAGAATACAATGCAAATGAACCACCGTCAAAAACGTAAGTAACACTAGCCATATCTTCTTCACCAGCATCTTGACTAACACTAAATGTGAGGTTAGTAAAAGTTGAAGGTTCTTGACTACTTAAGCTAACTGATACTGCAGGACTAAAATCGCCAAACAAACCATATTCAGTAGAATAATCAGCAGATGGCTCATTTTCTAACTCAGAAAATATAAAAGAACTTATTACTAATGAAGAGCTCATTGGATTAGTGAATATTCCCGTTAACTCAACCTGCTGTAAATTACCTGCAGTTACATTATTACCATCATCATAAGTATTTGAAGCATAAATTGAAACACCATTATTTGATGAGTTGGAAATGTTCATCATGCCAATTACATCTGAATTGGAATCAACCACATCAAGGTCAGCACTATTTTCAGTGACAGCATTAACTACTAAGCTGAATACTCCACTGCTTGAACCACCACCAATAAATCCAGAGCCACTTCCAACAACATCTCCAACTGTTAATGAAGCTAAATCAAATGAGCCTCCATTAGTTGTTATTGTACTATTTAAAATATCAGCCTCACCTTCAGATTGAGATATTTCAAAAGAGAATGTTGACGATTGACCCATTACTGGATTGTCAATAGTAAAAGATACTTCAGGAGAAAAATCCTGAGCACTTAAAGACAGCGTGAAAAAAGAAAATAATAATACTAGGACTAGATTAGAATTAGAATTTTTTTGTAGAATACTTTTCATATTAGTAACTTGTTAAAATTGGTTGTTAAGATTTTATAGTAAAACAAATATACAATTTTTTATAATGCATTGTAAATTTGCAGAAAATATAGTTACCCGACTAGGGCTCGAACCTAGACTCTTCTGGACCAAAACCAGACGTGTTGCCAGTTACACCATCGGGCAATAAAAGGGTAGCAAAAATAACAATTTATAGTTCTTTTGCAAAGAATCAAATATTTTATTTTCTATTCTAAAATCTAAAGATAATGATTAATTATTTTATTAAATTCGCCTACAAATCAAAACTTCTTTCATTACTATGACTTACTCTAAGCTGAATAATCTATTTGGATGGTTAACCTTTACAATAGCTTTTATAACATATTATGCCACAATAGAACCCACCGTTAGTTTTTGGGATTGTGGAGAATACATAAGTACCGCATACAAACTTGAAGTAGGTCACCCACCTGGCGCACCATTTTTCCAGCTCATTGGTAGGTTTTTCAGTCTTTTTGCAAGTGATACTGCAAACATTGCTTTTATGATAAATATCATGTCCGCTCTTTGTAGTGCTCTTACCATTTTGTTTTTATTTTGGTCTATCAGTGCTTTTGCCAAAAAAATCGTTAAACCTCAGGAAACAGCAACACTAGCCAATAAAATCGCCATATTCGGAAGTGCTTTAGTAGGTGCATTAACATATACTTTTTCAGATTCTTTCTGGTTTTCAGCTACTGAAGGTGAAGTTTATGCCATGTCATCCTTTTTCACTGCTATAACATTTTGGGCAATTCTAAAATGGGAAAGTGAAGCAGATGATAAATACGCCTCCAGATGGATTATTTTTATTGCCTACTTAATAGGTCTTTCAATTGGCGTCCACTTACTTAACCTATTAGCTATACCGGCCGTAATTTTTATATACTTTTTCAAAAAACATGAGGTAAATAAATTTGCTTTACTAAAGGTGTTTCTTATAGCTGTAATAGTTACTGGCGGATTACAAGGCTTTATAATTCCTGGTATTGTAAGTCTAGCTGGAAAGTTTGAATTATTTTTCATTAACACTGTCGGATTGCCTTTTAACACTGGTACAATTATTTATTTTATCCTCATCATCTCAGGAATTGTGTTTGGACTAATTTATGCCAAAAAGAACAACAAAGATATAATGGGCATTTCATTGGTTAGCTTTACTGCTATCCTAATTGGCTACTCAACGTTTTTTATATTAGTAATTAGATCTAATGCAGATACTCCTATTGATGAAAATAACCCTGAAGATGCAGTAAGTCTACTTGCTTACCTCAACAGAGAGCAATACGGCGATTGGCCCATACTTAATGGTCAGTATTATAATGCAAAAATCATCGACTTAAAAGATGGTAATCCTGTTTATACTAAAGATGAAGACAAAGGTGAGTATGTCATAACAAATGACCGAAAAAATTCAAAACCGGTTTATGACCCTAAATTTTCAAGCTTTTTCCCAAGGATGTGGAGTTCTTCTCAAGCGTCTCATGCTAAAGCTTATCAGCAATGGAGCGGACAAAAGAATGCTAAACGACCTCCAACGTTTTCACAAAACCTAAAGTACTTCTTCAATTATCAAATTGGACATATGTACTGGCGATATTTTATGTGGAATTTCTCTGGTCGACAAAATGACATCCAAGGCCATGGTGAAATAAATAAAGGTAATTGGCTTAGTGGAATTCCTTTCATAGATAATAATTTAAGAGGTTTAGGGCCTCAAGATATTATCCCAGAAAATATGGCTAACAATAAAGGCAGGAACATCTATTTTATGCTTCCGTTTTTGCTTGGTGTTATTGGAATGCTCTATCAGTTCAATAAAAACAATAAAGATGCCTTTGTAGTTCTATTGCTGTTTTTATTCACAGGACTAGCTATTGTTGTCTATCTTAATCAATACCCATATCAACCTAGGGAAAGGGACTATGCTTATGTTGGCTCATTTTATGCTTATTCTATTTGGGTTGGCTTAGGTGTTCTAGCAGTCATTGATTTTCTTTCCAAAAAGCTATCCTCACTAAATAGCTCTGTTGTGGCTACAGCCTTGTGTTTGCTATTAGTACCTACTCTCATGGCTAAAGAAAATTGGGATGACCATGATCGTTCAGACCGTTATACTGCAAGAGATGTTGCTGCTAATTATTTAAACTCTTGTGCTCCTAATGCTATAATCTTCACTAATGGGGATAATGACACCTTCCCACTTTGGTATGCTCAAGAGGTAGAAGGTGTTAGAACAGATATTAGAGTAGTAAACTTAAGTCTATTTAATACTGACTGGTATATAGACCAAATGAAACGTGCTGCCTATGACGCAGCCCCTATTCCTAGTTCAATGGAGTGGGACAAGTATAAGCAAGGCACTAGAGATTATGTCATAATTAGAGATAACGGCAAAGGTTATGTCGATGTAAAAGATGTTGTAAACTTTATTGCAAGTGACAACGATAAAACAAAAGGCATGACGCGAAATGGGCAGAAGGCCGATTATTGCCCTACTAATAAATTGAAAATCCCGATCAACAAAGCAGATATTATTCGAAAAGGAATCGTCGCGGCTGAAGATTCTAACAGAATAGTAGATGAGGTTAAATGGGAACTAAAAGGAAATAGTATAAACAAAAATGAAATGATGGTACTTGATATTCTAGCTAATTTCAACTGGGATAGACCTATATACTTTGCTATTACCGTTGGCTCAGGTAATTTCATGGGCTTAGAGAAGTACTTTCAATTGGAAGGCTTAGCTTACAGATTTGTTCCATATTTGGCTAAATCTGCTGATGGACAAACTGGTGAGGTGGCTTCAGATATCATGTATGATAACCTAATCAATAAATTCAATTGGGGGAACATGCAAGATCCTAATGTTTATTTGGATGAGACCAATATGAGAATGACAATGAACTTCAGAAATAACTTTGTTAGACTGGCCGAAGCGTTAATCCGTGAAGGAGACTTCGAAAGAGCCGAAAATGTTATCGACAGATGTTTAGAGGTTATGCCTAATGAGGCTATTCCATTCAATTATTTTAACCTCCCAATGGCAGAGGTATATTATAAAATTGGCAAAGTAGAAAAAGCCAAAGAAATTGTTTCCATACTTACAGATTCATACTTTAATGAGTTAGAGTACTATAATACAATTGATGATAAAATCCTGAGCAAATTACAAAGAGAATATCAGCTTGCTAACCAGATAGTTTCTAACTTGTATAGCATCACTACTAAATACAAAGACAACGAATCGCAAGAGAAAATTGTTGAGCTATACAATCAATATCAGTAGAATTGAATTTTATTGCTAAAAATGTTATTAAATCAAGTTGATGAGGGGAATTCTTCAAATGTTGTTCCCTTCATTAATTTGGAATTTACCTTCCAAAGAAAAGGTTATTTATATTTCCTTCGATGATGGTCCTCACCCAGAACTTACGCCTTTCATACTGCAAGAACTAGATAAGTATAATGCAAAGGCTACTTTTTTTCTTCTCGGCAAAGAGGTAGATTCATATCCATCATTATATAAGGATATTTTACAGGGAAATCATTCGGTCGGAAATCATACCTATTCGCATTTAAACGGATGGGCGACTAAAAATAGTGAGTACTTTTCAGATATTGAAAAATGCAACAGTATTATGAACAGCAAGCTGTTTAGACCTCCATTTGGGAGAATTAAACCTTCACAAATACGACACTTAAAAAAAGCCTTCAAAATAGTTATGTGGGACGTATTAAGCTGGGATTTTCATAAAATCACCTCAGCTGAAAAGTGTTTTAATATCGTCATGAAGAAAACAATAAATGGCTCTATCATTGTGTTTCACGAAAATGATAAAGCCATTAAAAATGTAAAGTATTGCTTGCCTAAAATGTTAGAGCATTTTAGTAAAGAAGGTTATGAGTTTAAAGCTATTACTGGTTGACAGAAGCATTAACTTCCATCCATCCTCCTCCATTTTCTACCTCAACTATTCCATTGTCTTTTAAGAACTCCAGAACCTTTTGGGAGCGAACACCAGACTTACAGAATACAATCATCGGTTCTAATTCTCGAATCTCATCCAGTCGCTGAGGAACCTCATTCATTGGTATATTTATAGAGCCCTTAACATTACCAGAGTTAAACTCAAGCGGTGTTCTCACATCAATCAAAGCAATTTTTTTATCCATCTGTTATTTATATTTCACGAGAACAAGAACTGCCGTATGAAACGGCTAGTAATTTCTCTTTTGATAATTTAGCATATCCCCCATCGGTATTTATTAAAGAATTGAACCCATTAGCCGCTAATAATGAGCAGGCAATCATTGAACGATAGCCTCCAGCACAATAGACTACTATTGATTCTTCTTTATTCAATGAAGACATTTTTTGTGGCAACTCTTGAAGTCTAATATGAGTAGAGCCAGCAACAAAACCATTTTGTAATTCACCAGGTTTCCTAACATCCAATATAGTCGACTTATCTTCATCTATTAATTGAGTAACATCAGCTGCGCTTTTATTTTCAATCTTACATAAAGTATCTTCAGCTGCATCTACTCCACCATCTAGAAAGCCTTGAACCTTCTCATATCCCACTCTAGCTAAACGTGTTACAGCTTCTTTCTCTGAGTCTTTATCGGTTATCAAAATCAAAGTAGACTCTGGATCAATTAAAGCTCCTACCCAAGGGGCATACTGTCCTTTTAAGCCAATATTAATAGAGCCTTTGATAAATCCCTTTGCAAAGTCTGAAGGTTGCCTTGTATCCAAAAGACATACTCCTTTAGTCTGAGCTTCAATAACCTCTGAATAGGACATAGGGTTTAGGTTTCGCTCGATAACATCATCGATATCTTCATAACCGTTTTTGTTCATCATAACATCTGTAAAAAAGTAAGACGGAGGGGCTAAAAGACCGTCGGTAACTTCTTCAATAAATTGCTCCCTACTAATATTTTGGAGGGCGTAATTGGTTTGTTTTTGTTCGCCAATAGTTGAGGAGGTTTCTGTACCGATATTTTTTCCGCAAGAAGAACCAGCACCATGTCCTGGGTAAACAAGAACATCACCTTCTAAAAGTAATAATTTTGTGTGTAGAGAATCGTATAAATTACCTGCTAAATCCTCTTTGGTAATTTCACCTGACTTAACCGCTAAATCTGGCCTACCAACGTCTCCCACAAATAAAGTGTCACCTGTAAAGACACTATGATTTTTACCGTTTTCATCTTTTAATAAATAACACGATGATTCCATAGTATGTCCGGGTGTGTGCAACAAGGTAAAGCTAACCTCGCCTAATGGAAATACTTCACCATCTTCAGCTTGGTGAAAATCAAACTTAGCGTCTGCATTTGGTCCATAAATAATTTTTGCGCCTGTTCTTCTAGCTAAATCTAAATGACCAGAAACAAAATCAGCGTGAAAATGTGTTTCAAAAATATATTTAATTGTTCCTCCTGCTTTTCGAGCCATATCAATGTAAACATCAATATCTCTTAGTGGATCAATAATAGCAATTTCATCTTCAGACTCTATATAATAAGCTGCTTCTGAAAGGCATTTCGTGTACAATTGTTCTAGTTTCATAACTCTTTATTTTTAATTAATAGGAAGTTGATTAACTATGATTTCTTTTATAAGAATTACAATAGCCATAAGTAGCACAAAAATACCAAATGATTTTTTTAATACCTTACTATTTAAGTGTTTTGATACAAATATTCCAATATAAATACCGATAATAGATAAGAACGTAAATAAAAGCAATAAGTTCCAGTCTATAGGGTTTGATAGTTCTCCTAGAAAACCAAATAAGGATTTTATTGAGATAATCATTAAAGACGTACCTACGGCTTCTTTCATATTTATATTAGTTAATAGAAGAAGAGCTGGAACTATCAGAAATCCTCCACCTGCACCAACCAATCCAGTTATAATCCCAACGATAAAACCATCAAGGATTATCATTATATAATTATTACTCGCTTGAGAGGCTTTGGGTTTCCAAGAAAATATCATTGATAATGACGCCAGTAACATTATTACCGCAAATAAGATTAATATGAATGTATCTTTAGTTAATGCAAAGAGTTCAGAAAAATGTATTACATCGGGCAGTGCAGTCAATATCCATTTACGACTTGCAAACACTCCAACGAAGGATGGTATTGCAAATAAGAGTCCTATCTTAATATTGATTTGTTTCTTTGAAATGTATCTCTGAATGCCGAACAAAGCCGCTACACCAACAACAAACAAGGAATAAGCTGTTGCGCTAATTGGGTTTACTCCCATTATATAGACTAATATGGGTACAGTTAGGATAGAACCACCCCCTCCAAACAATCCAAGAAATACACCGACTATTAAAGCCATTAAATAACCTAGTAAAATCATGATTTAAAGACTATAAAAAAGTGTTTATTTACGACCATTTAGTGAAGGTAACTAACATCTCAATGTTAAAAAAAATAAATCTGTAAAAAGTTAGAACTCAGCAATATACATAGATTTGTGCTGTCGTAACATTTGTTTTTGGTTAGCTTTATTGTTAGACAATCCAAAAGTCCTTTATTAATTTAAGGGACTTTTTCTATTTAGGCTGATTAAATCTAAACCCTAATTTAAATTCATTCGTACCCGAAGTGACTGTTGAAATGTCAGAGGTAACAAAGTCATGTGCATAAGCTAGGTAGAACTTTTCATTTAAATCCACACCTATATATAAGGCTACTGCATCATTCAACCTGTAAGAAAGAGCTGTCCAAAGCATATCTTTATAAATTACTTTAGACATAATTTCTAAGGATAATGGTGCTGGAGGGGCAAGCATAAACAATACTGAAGGCTCTAACGTAAAAGTACTATTCAACTCTTTAATATATCCACCACCAATATAAATATGATTAGTCAGTCCATCAGAAACTAAACTATTATCTGAATAGTCACTATCTATATCGAATGTAGATGTTAAAAGCTGTGGTAAAGATAAACTAGCGTAGAAGTCGTCTGCATAAAGGTATGCTCCAAAGGTAGCCGTAGGCACTACTGAAGATAAGATAGAGTTATTAAATACAGGATCGCCATCATCATAAGGGTTAACAATGGTATGGTCTAGCTTGTATTGTAAAAAGCCTGCTGACAAACCCAATGAAAGGCTCATGTCATCTTTTAATCTTAGATGGTAGGCATAGCTAACATTTATTCCTCTTCTGCTATCAGCTCCTGCTACATCTTTGAAAGCGGTAGCACCAACTGCCATTTTTTCGTTACGTAACAGACCATAACCGTTGATAACGTCTGTTTGTGGAGCTTCTCTAACACCCGCCCATTGGTTACGAATAACTGCATTAAGCTGAGTAGTTCCGTCAACACCAGCATAGGCAGGGTTGTATAGAAACGGGCTTAATTGATAGCTGCTAAATTGAGGTAATTGTTGAGCAAATGCTACATTACCAATTATCAATAAAACGAAATATAATATGAATTTTTTCATTTTTATTACCTTACAATGGTTACAGGACCAGTTAATGGTTCCTTATTGATATCGTCTACAAAACTAATTATATAATAGTAAGTTCCAATAGGCAAGTCGTTACCATTGTATTTACCATCCCAGTTTAAAATATTAGGAGAACTACTTTCCCAAATTGACGCTCCCCATCTGTTGAAAATTTGAACTTTAACAGATTCGTATTGGTTTAAATAACTGATTTCCCATGTATCATTGTATCCATCAGCATTAGGCGAAAAGCCTTCATTCATTCCAACAAAAACACGTATTGTATCGTTTCCTATACAACCAGTGACAGTATCTAAAGCATAAGCTACATAGTTAGTCGTAATCAACGGACTGACGTCAATACTGCTAGATGTTTCATCAGTACTCCACAAGTAAGGGGGTTCACCCTCTGTAATTGTGAGAGTCAAAGACTCACCTCTTGTGATTCCAATATCGTCATTTGCTACTATTACAGGGTTTAATACTTGAACGTTTAGTTCGTCAGTAAATGAACACGAAGAGGATAAATCTTCTACCTCAACAGTAATTGTAGATGAGTTGTTGACGATTAAACCTAATTCTGAACCGTTCACAAATAACTCTTGATTCGGTGAAACAGACCAGCTATATGAATCATATTCAGCAAAAAAGCTTCCATCAATGGAAATACTATCGCCATAACACACATTCAATACTTCATTATAATTGAATACTCTTGCTGGATGAATTTCAATTTCTTGATTGTATTCACACCCGTTTTCATCAGTGATAGTTAATTGAAACAGTGTATCTGCAACGTCATTTACTGAAGGGAAATCAACAACAATGTCTGCTTGTGATGCACTTGAAGATTGATAATCGAAATCAGGTGAAATCCCAGAAATAGGAGTAATATCGTAATCGTAGTCACCAGTATTAAATGGAGTAGCACCAGTTGTTTGAACTAAAATGCTTCCATTTTGTCCTTCACAATATTCATTAATTACATCTAATGAAACAGAATAAGCATCTGGCTCATAAATAGTAAAGGATGAAGTCTTTGTACAACCATTATCATCTGTAACTTCAACAGTATAATTTCCTGCTGCTAATATTGATGGGTTTTCTCCATCCCAATCTATGTTAACGTAAGGAGGAGTACCTCCAGAAATCTGATTAGTTAAGCTTGCAGTACCGTCCTCAAGTCCATTACAACTAACATTAGTTGTAACAACCGAGTTTATAAGTAGTGGGCTATCTGGTCCATCAACAGTGTAAGATGAAGTATGAACACATCCGTATAAATCAGTAATTACAAGATTGTAAGTCCCGTTAGATAAGCCGTTGATATTTTGGTTGTTTCCAACAGTACCATTAGCTCCTGACCATTCGAACTGATAGTCTGGAGTTCCACCAACTACTTCTACAGTAATGGCTCCCGAATTATCTTCATAACATTCATTATCGGTAACAGAATAAGTAGAAATTTCAACAACATCAATTGGTGATGTAACATAAACGGAATCAACAAGAACACAGTTATTAGCGTCAGTAATTATATTAGTATACCATTGACCAGGTGCTAAACCAACTGCTGTAGCTAATTGCTGATTTAAAGGGTCGTTCCAATCGTAAGTGTAAGGCAACCAGCCACCAGAAACATTAAAATTAAATGTCCCATCTATATCATCTAAGCAACTAACAGAAGTGGTATCCTCAGAATTATTAATCGAAAATAGTTCTGAATAATCTATACTTATTAATCCAGTTCCTACACAACCATTGTTATCAGTATAGGTAGCACTGTAATCTCCAGCACTTAAATTAGATGCTTGTGCTATTAATGAGATAAAATTATTATCACTATCAAACCAACTCACAGCATAGTTACCAAATCCAAGACCGCCAATATAAATTGCAGTAGCTTGACCATCATTATTACCTTCACATCGTATATTGGTAACATTTTCAAAGTCAACAATAATTTGGTCTGGTTGATTTACTGTGATGTTATCCTCAGCTGTACATCCTCTATCATCAGTAACTGATACCGAATAAACATCTTGTGGGACAAGAGACAAAGTATCAAATGACGCAGATGTAAAGGTTCTAATATCGTTTGGATTAGTAGAATTAAACCATTCAAACGTATATAGTCCAGTTCCGCCACCTGCATTTGCTAAAACAACTGCATCAGAATATCCAAAGCAAGAGATATCAACACCGTTATAATCAGATAAGATTGATAAATCAAGCGTAACAGGCGATGGCTCACCTATATTGACTGGTGAATAAACTGTTGTACATCCATTGTCGTCTTCAACCTCTAATTGATATGAGCCTGGTAGTAAACCACTAACAGTAGCGTTTACTGCTGAAAGGTTTGCAGGCCATAGATTTATTCCTTGACTATTCTGCCAGCTAAAGCCATATACTCCTGAACTGACAGTTCCACCAGAAACAGTGACTACAGAAGCACTACCATCAGACGCTGAAGTACAACTTACATCTTCAGAACTAACAGAAACACTAATTGGGTCTGGTGTTAATATTTCAATATTTTCTAATTCGTCAGTACATCCTAATGAATCTCTTACTGTAGCGTTATAAATCCCTCCAGCTAAGTCTTGGAAAGTTGATAAATTTTGCCAACTCACACCACCATTTATAGAAAACTCATAAAATGGTGTTCCACCAGTGGCGTTCAATGAAATTTGACCATCCGTATCGCCGTAGCATAAATTATTTACTGTGCCAATGAGAACTAAACTTGGAGAGTTTGTTTGTGAAATCAATACACTATCCATAGTGTAGCACAAATTTATATCCCAAACATGAACATAAACTAAGCCTGCTGATAAATTTTGTGGATTTGAACTTTGTGATGTTGGGTTCAAACTACCGTCTTGTAATAGTAGTGGCAACTGATATGCATCATCATATGTCCAAAGGATTGTATAAGAACCTACACCGCCTGTAACACTTACAGTAGCAGTAGCATCCCAACCAAGACAACTTTCTTGGGTAGATGAAACTCCAGTAATTTCTACTTCTGCAGGCTCACCAACATAGAAGGAATTATTTAATAATTCACACCCATTTGAATCTTCTAAATCGTAAAAATACATCCCCTCAGAAAGTCCAGTTAATAAAAATGTATCAGCTGAAACAACAGTAACTGTCAACGAAGAAGGAAGTGAAGAGATAGTATAACCAGGTGTTCCACCATTGGCAATAACTAATACTTCGCCATCAGAGGAAGAATTACAAAGTGTGCTAGTCACTATATGAGATACTGAAAGAGCTGCTGGCTCAAAAATTTCGTAAGAGGTTTGAGCAGTACACCCATTTGCATCTTGCACAGACAAGTTGTATACACCAGCCGAAAGACCGGTAATTGAATCAACAGTAATTTGCTGAGAAAACCCTGGGTCATTTACAAATAACCAGTAGTAGTTTCCTGGAAAAGGATTGCCACCTGAAATATCTAAGAATATCTTACCATTATCATCACCGTTGCATGAAAGCATAGATGTTGAAGTTGACGTATTCACAGATACAGTAATTGCTGGATTTTCATCAATTATAACTGGTTGACTCCATGTATTAACACAAGAGGTTGTATCAACTACTGACAATGTATAAGTCCCAGCAGGAAGATTATCAATGATTGTAATTGTATCAGAAGAAACGAAACTTCCAGCAATACCAGTTAATGAAAATGTAAATGGTAAAGCATCACCAATAGCTTTTATTTCTAATTCACCATCACTACCACCAAAACATAAGTTATCCGTAACGGTTACCGATTGAATTTCGACATCAGTAATTTTTGGAATAAATACATTCAGTGTTTTCTCACACGTTAATTGATCAGTTATTTTTACTAATGTATTTCCAGATGGTAAAGATGTTGCTGTTGAAGTCAATTGACCTGAAGACAACCATTCAAAAGTATATACAGCTTGACCACCAGAAGGGTTTACGGTAGCTGCACCATTGGCATTACTACAGGTTTCTGGAATAATATTAGTAAACGTAGCTGTTATTTCTGAATTCTGTTGAACAACCAAAGAATCGACAAATGAACAAGAATTATCGTCAATTGCAGTGATGGTATATGTGCCACTAGGGAGTTGATTAACGGTAAGATTGTTTAATGCTGTTGAACTTGTAACGCCAACTGACCCTGGCTCATGAGTAATAGATGCATAAGGTAATGTGCCGCCTGAAACATCAACAGAAATTTGACCTGTTGATTCACCAAAACAATTAACATTAAAAACATTTGTACTGAACGATATTTGAGTAGGGTGAGTCAGTGTAAAATCTAAAGTGTCAGAACAGTTTTTAAAGTCTGACATTATTACTTGGTAAAGACCTTCTTCCAAATTATTTATATAACTATCGGTACTAGTCGACGAACCTAACCAAGTGAAGCTGTATGGCAATGTTCCTCCAGCACCACTTACAGCAATAAATCCATCAGAACCTTCAAAACAATTTGGATTTGAAAATGAGTCTGTATTTAATACAAGTGGACTAGGCTGAGAAATATTAATAAGTAATGTTGAAGAAATACAACCCGCAGTATCTGTTGCAAATACTGTGTAATCTCCAGCACTAATATTAGATTGGGAATTAGTAGTCCCTGCAAAAGCAGAACCATCTTTAGTCCAAGTATATACGAGGTTTCCTTGGCCCCCATTTGCATTTAATGTGATTGAACCATCTGATAATCCAAAACAAGATGGTGTTGTAGTCGATTGAATTGAAAGAATTAGCTGAGCAGGCTCTGTAATTTGAATTACAGAACTGAAGGGACAGTTATTATCGTCAGTCACTGAAACAGTATAGGAGCCAACAGTTAAATTTGAATAGTAATTTGAATCAGAAGATGTAAACGATGGCATTAATGTGTCTGTGTCAACCGTAAAATTGTATGGGGCTGTTCCTGCAGAAGCGTAAACAGAAATATTACCATCAGCAGAATTAAAACAAGATAATGGTGAGGAAGTGGTTGATACAGTTAAGAATGGAATGTCTTCTACAGAAATGACAGTATCAAATTCACAAGCATTTGCATCAGAGAGTGTTAAATTATAATCCCCTTCAACAAGATTGTCATAAACTCCATTATTCTGGATTACCCCATTCAAATCAAACTCATAAGGAAGTAAGCCGCCTACTCCATCCATATCTAGCAAAGCTAAAGTATCCTTACAAAAAATTGTATCAAGTGAAAGTATATCGACGCTGAGTTGTGAATATTCAAATATTTCAATTGAAAGAGAAGCAATACATCCGTTTACATCTCTCGCTTCAACAGAATAAGTTCCTGCTGATAAGTTATCAAATACAGGTGATGGTTGCCAAGCTGATAGATCAATTCTATACTCATAATTGGAAGTTCCACCTGAGGCTAAAACTTCTAAGCTCCCCGTACTTTCTCCATAACAGTCAACCGAATCAGAACTAACTTCTGTTAACTGAATAGGCAATACAGTATCTAAAACTGTATATACTTCGTTATAAAAACAGTTATTGTTGTCGGTAATTTGCAGCAGATAATCCCCTCCTTCCAAGGAAGTAATATCTTCATCAGTTGATGTAAATCCATTAGGGCCAGTCCAAGAAAATGTATAATCTAAAGTATCTATTACAACACCCGTAGTGTTGTTGATTTTCAACCCTACACCACCACTGACATCAATCTGAATATCTCCATCAAACTGAGAATTACAAAGGATATTAGTTATAGTTTCATCAACATGTAAACTATCAGGCTCTCTTATTGTTTTGGGTAGAACAATCTCACATCCTGTAGAAGTCCGAATTAAAATAAAATATTCTCCAGCACAGAGCTCTGTAAAATTGGCACCAACAGCTACAGTTGAATCAAAAGGAACACCAAAAACAGAGTCTAGGTAGAGCTCAAATGTATATGTTTCTGTTGAGAAAATGTTTACTTGCATCTCCCCATCACAACTGCCATAACAACTTACATTGTATCCGTTAAAGTTAAATGATGGGCTGAAATTACTAACGCCTAATACCGTTTCAGATATTGTTTCTTGCACGTTACAAGAGTCAACCCCAGAAACAATTGTTACGTCATAGATTCCGCCATCATTACCATCTAATCCTGTTAGTAAAAAAGTGTCTTCGGTAAATACTGTAGTAAAAAGTGAACCGTTTGGGAAGTCAACTTCTAGGTTATAGGGAGATGAAAAAGTAGGATCAGGAATAATTTCTAAAATCCCATTATTATTACATTCATCATCCTGAATTACATTTACAGTACATTGGGCATTTGACTGTATTGCCGTGAAAAAACTAGCAAGAAGAAAAACTATAATCTTTGCCTTATCTGATATTTTCAAAATATTTAAGTTTTAGATTATCTAAAAATTTGCATTGCAAGATACAAAAATTAACAATCTTTCGAACATAAATTCTTATAAGTACAAAAGAAATAAACACATTTTTGTTGATGATGGCATTCGTTTAATTTGAATCTTAGAACTGAATTCAACGAAGTGCAATTAATTTACTAAGTTTGCTAGTATATTAATGCCCTTTTAACATGAAACCTAATTCTTACAAAGAACACCCTCTTTTTATGGGGGTATGTTTCCTTAAAAACAGTCGTTTTTTTCTTATTTTTCTAAGGCTCAAGAAACATTTTTACATTGAAATATGCTCATGTGTTTTATACATTTCAACACTCGTTTTTTTAACCCTTAATTGAAGTTCGTTTTTACAAATCTTTTATTGCTTAACAGCCCTGACTGATTGAAAATCTGCAAATGATACAATCCATCATTCAAGCTGCTTACAAGTACTTTTGAATGAAGACCTCTTATTTCAGACTCCATTACTTTTCTTCCAAAGTTATCGAAAATCAATATTTTATCACCCCCCATATGGTTGTCAATATTTAGCGTTTCACTTGCTGGATTAGGATAAATATTTGTTTTAGTTGAAACTGAAATATCATTAACTGAAACTGTTTCACAAATAATATTGTACAGAAAATCGCTTATAAATGGCGCTGCGGTTTCAGAAATACCAGTGATTGGAATAGCATGTCCTCCAGAATTAAACGTATATAAATCATTCTGAATACCCAATGTTTCGAGTGTTGAATGTATTTCGCCTGAACCACATAAAATTGGAAAAGCATCATTACCTAATGCATTATCACATTCATAACTTACAGTATTGTCATCCGTTGAGTGTAAACTAACTATTGGCTCATCATCAGCATCAAAAAATGCTAAGGACTGAATGGCCCCTGCCAGACTTATTGCTCCGATAACATCTGAAGAATACCCTTCGTTACCACTATTCCCTTCAATACCTCCTGCATTATCAAAGAACTCTTGAAGATCATCTGGAATATCATCACTGTCGACTGCTGACAAATGAACTGCTGTTACTGCTCCTGCCGAATAGCCCCCGACAAAAATCTGCTCT
>Ga0209659_1000499_pt1 | contig 24812 bp, 20 predicted proteins | sample SaaInlLV_10m_DNA_FD_184658 | JGI IMG/M metagenome (GOLD analysis project Ga0209659, IMG submission 184658) | Marine microbial communities from expanding oxygen minimum zones in the Saanich Inlet - SI072_LV_10m_DNA (SPAdes) (version 2) | ecosystem: Environmental > Aquatic > Marine > Intertidal... | reverse complement strand
ACCCATACCAAATAAAACAAAGTCAGGCACCCCGTCGCCAGTGATATCTGGCTGATACCATTTACTCACACCACCGGCAGGGGCAGGACGACCCGCATCAAAATTTTCTAACGCCAGGTCCCATAAAGGGCCGTTATTTCTGGATACTACTGTTGTGTTGCGTGCTTCAATAAAGTCTGCAGTAGTTTTGAAAATAGGCTCATCCGTATCGACGTACTGCTTTGTTAAATCTTTGATCAATTCTTGATTAGCATCGGACATCATTTCGCGGTAATTTTTATTGCTCGTTTTAAAATATTTATTTGCGGCAGCGTTGGTTTTGCTGCCGAACGCTCCATCAATAACACCTGGCTGTTCGCCGAGAAGCTTTAATCGTGTTTGAAACTCGGCCGTTAAATCATTAGCTGGGAGTGCGGTTGAATTTACAATTAGTATTGCGGTTAGTGCGGCCAATAAGTTAAATTTTTTAAGAAACATTTTGACCTCTGACACTATCTGATTAGTTGTCAATATGATAATTAATTAGATGGCATTAGCAACATAAATATTCAGACTGCCCCAATACGCTCATAGCAACCGTGTCAATCTGAATAAAAGCCCATCCTATGGCTCGTGAATGCATAAACAGCAGCTATACAAGTTGTGGGTATTACCTCTGACCAATGGTCAAACTATCTACCATCTCGGACCACCAACTCAGCATCACCTGCGGCTTCTGCAAGCATCATACGCTTCCGGAGTTAACAAACCTTATAGCTGTTGCAGGAGGCGATACTAATGTCCACGAGGTCCGTCAGAGGGCCAGATGCAATAACTGTTGCGTGAAGGGTAATTAGTTCGGTGAGACCCTTGGCGACGTTGCTTTGGCTGGGATCGCTAACTGTGCCTGCAATGACATGCGAGTACTAATTAGTTTGCCAGCTGCACCCAAACTACCAAATGTCCACAATGCGGCTAATATCCGCGTTTACTTGACGCACCCTGGATATCCCAGAAAAATCTGTAATTGCCGCCACTATTATCGGAGGCTTCTCAGCTCGAGTTGTTATGAGATCGCTTTTGCGAAGCAGGAGCGATCTAGCTAAAAGCTTGAAACGCTTTTACACGCATTTTTACAATTTCTAATCTACTGCTGGTAAGGAACGGACGTTAACTGCTTCTCGAGTACTCCCAATACGTACTTCATCATATATTACTACTTGTGTTGGAATAGGCGCAGCTAAACGTTTTAGTCCAGCACGGTAAATGCCGTATTTAAAGTAATAACTGCTCGGTTTTACAGTAACAGTGTCGGAAAGGCGCTTCACCAATCTATCATCCATCCAGATCTCCAAATCTCCGTTGCTATTTTTTGTGTCAAATCGCCATTGAATGTCTGTCCATTTCCCTTCCATCGATTTTATGGATCGTAAGTAGTAGCTTTCTGCGTGAGCACCTTGTTCAGTCTGCGACCAGACAGCAAGTTCAAGATCATTACCTGACATGGCAAATTGCATATGATTGGGAGATTTAGTCGACCCATCAGGCGCAGTCATTTTTACATCATTTTGATGAATTTGCCCGATTGTTGTCCAAGTGTTTGCTTTGGGTATATTTGGTGGCACATATATGCTGAACCCAATCCAAACATCATCTCCATGGTGCCACTGTTGTTTTGCAGCGACTTCACTACGTTCACTCCCTACATCGCAATCGCTCCATTTAAAATCGCGCCCACAATCACCCGGACGAACTTCAAACCGTTGGGACTGTTCACCTTTGCGAGTTGGGGAAGAAATGATTTTATACCCATGTGCAGTATTATTTAGGCTGCGTTCAACAGGTAATTCATTACTTACTTCCATGCATGCCGATAGGCCAAATACCAGTAGAAGGGCGGCACAGAGAGTTTGGTTTTTTTGCAAAAATATCATATCAATTTAATCCTGCACTTGTGTTGGCCCATTAACTAGAGAAATTTAACATGCTCTGTTTTCAGCTTAGTAGAAGAGTGCCATTAAGCATTGTTAGTTAGCGTATCATGGTCAAATATTGACAATATTAACGACCCGGAAAGACCTCAATTGCCAAGTAGGCTTTGCTTGGTCCAGCTACTTTTTGCGTTGTGAATACTCGATAGTTCGCACCTTTATGCTCAAAAAAGACAGAACCGTTTTCGCATCCATATTTGCCAAAGTTATTAACTAAGTGGTCTTTTCCCATCAGTTTATACCCATTATCCCCATCATTCAAAAAGACCATAGAAAATTGTTTGTTGCAGTCATTAACATGCCATTGGTCCCGATAACCGTAGATGTCAGCCAAACCATCTCTATTTACGTCACCAGTCAGGAGTTTGTTTTGTCCACGATAGTCAACTGGTATGGTTTGCAATAATTTTACATCTTCTCCACCAACATTTTCGAAAAACAAAGCATTTGCCTTTCTTTCACAATCTTTATTTCGTTCAAAATAATCTTGATTTTTGGGCTTTTCGCATCTGACTTTAACATCAAAAGCAACCGTGTCCTCGTCACCATCCCTATCGAAATCTGTCATATGAGAAATCCAAGGGCGATCGAGTAAATTAAAAATTGTTTTGGAGTCATTTTCAAACGTGCCTTGCTTGTAATCTAGGTTGCCTGTCCACGTTAAAAACTTAGTTCTATCCTTTGGCCGCTCCCCCAGTTTGTGTTTTGCAATCGTGCTGAATTTTAACTTTCCATTATTATGCCGTACATTTAGCCAACAAAGTTCTAAGCCGGCTTTACCTGCACAAGGGCCAAACATCACTCCACCAGCATCATTTTGGGTGAAAGATGTGAAACCGTTATCCAACAATTTATCAATAAAATAATGCTTGCATTCACCTGTTTCGAGATTGCAGTGCTCTATACCACTGCGTTTGCCGGGAACCCCGTAATAGTGGTCCATAACCTCGATGTGGCCGTCACGGTCAAAGTCACTTATCATCAGATCATGCGAAAATTGCGGCGTGCCGAAAGATTTTAATGTAGTGTCCGAAGCTGTAAAGATATAATTTTTATCTTTCCAGGAGCTGGATCTAAGTCTGCCATCTTCCAGATTTGCCAAAAGTAGTAATTCAATGTCACCATCGCTGTCATAGTCGCCAAAACTGAGGCGTCTTGGGACCAGCGCGAACTCCCATTCTTTAGCAGGGATACTTAGTTCATCTTGCAACTGTGAGAGGTCATTTATCTCGACGGAAACTAAGTGGGTTTTGGGCCTAATATCATTGTTAGTACCGAATTCCACGGTTTGATCATACGTGTATGCGTTTAGAGATACCCCACCAGTCGTTGTTGGCTGGGCGTCGAGCATCATCATAGTGTTCCAAATATTAGTTGCGCCGTGATGAACAGGCACCTCATATGGATGGTTAAGTTCTGCTAAAATAAAGCAATTAGATTCAGGGAATAAGCGCAAATTATCGTTGAAAAAGTCACGGCAATTTGACGCTTTGAATGGCTCTCTGATCTTAGCATCTAAAATTAATTCACTTGCATCTTGCGCTACGTCAGCAGCAAGTTTCAGATCAGCGACTTCGTTCTCATCAAGCTTGCCGTCATATGAAGACCCTTTATCTGAATAAAAAGCCTCAAGCGCTCGTTTAGTTTTTCCGCCATAAGAACCATCAATTGGACCTGCATTGTAGCCAAGCTCATTAAGCATTCGCTGTGCAAAAGACACCGTATTTGACATTGCCGGGCCAACAAATCCGAACATTATTATGGCAGCGATAAAAATTTTATTTTTCATATTATGATCCCAGTAGTGTATGAAAACATTGTATTTTGATGGATAAACGTGAGGTCTCAAGGTTCTACCCTCTTTTATAAAGGGAGATGATTTAATAATCAATATGATAATTAACCTAAGGCTGTGGTTTTTGAACAAACTTCAAACCTCCACAGTGCTCAAACACCTATATATCTTTTGGCCTACCGTTAATAAAAATTGAGAAAATTAATTTATTTGTTTATGTTTCAATAGTGGCATTTAAATTTTTTGAAACCAACTGTAAGAGTATAATTTTGCATGGAAGAACTACTTAAATCTCTGGTTAAACTAAAAAAAACCATGCTTGGTTTAGAGGCGGATCTAGGCATTTCAGACTTAAGTGAGGTCGACAAGACCCTTTTACTCAGTATCACAGAGGTTTGTGAGGTTAATGGTGATTTTTCCAGTAAACATTTGCGACAACATGAATTGGTTAAAAACATTCCAAGTGCCAGCTATCATCGGTCACTCAAATCGCTTCAAGAAAGTGGATTCATCAAAAAGCCAAAAGCCCAATCTCGTTCGAAGTATTTCATCACTTCAAAGTTCTTTGGATCCGAAAAATAAGCATTAACACTAAGAAACTTAAAAATGTGCCTGTAGAATCTCCAACTATAAATGCAAACATTGTGGGAATACTGTTTTCAGGCAAAATTTCATTTGCAAAAATTATATTGTGTCCCAAGGAGTTGATGAAAGAGGATACAAAACCGACAAGCAGCAAAAACTTCCACATCGAGAAACTATTTTGATGATTTTTAGTAGTAAATCCAATCCCAATAAACTTGAGAAACGAAAATGTAGCCCAAGCCACACTGCTCACTAACAGCCATGCATACATCGATTTTAACGTCAATTCATTATCTGGCGTTAATGTGAAGTGCATAATAGTGTTTGCAACGAATAAATATAATATTGATTTCCAGCCAAAGAGCCATGCAGCTAGTACACGCACTCCGTGCAGTGGAAAAATCAATGCTGCAAAAGTTGTAACCATCGGCAGATAGGACTGTTGGACTGGAACAATTACGTGCTTCACAAGTAGCATCGAAGCGATATAGCCGATCGTCACAAATATAATATTTGAGGCATGGTTGGAGATAAATTTCACCAAAACTTTCTTCCTGTATTTACTCATTCAATTTTATCAAAATGTTTCTTAAGTGCAAGCATACTTAGGGCTTAGTCATAGTAAACTTACTTGAGACGGGCAGGGCTACTTTGCAACGTGGTCGAATGACAACACACCCTGCATTCCGCTACAAAAAACCTGGCCCGTGGTTGCCGTACCATAGTGCCTAGGCCCGTGGACCGGGAACCAAAAGCCAAGGCCGTGGGCATTGGATCACGCGCCGTCGACCCACTATCAGCGTTGCCTGTACACTGTGGGGGCAAAGAAGCGCCACAATAATTTTCTCAGCGCGTCAGTTTTTTAGCAGCGGTCCGAAAAATTACAGCTTTTGAGCCGCAGTGCGCCCTGCCGCGTCGCCTGTCGCGAAGGCAGTGCCCATGACGCGGATGGAGGCGTAGGCCCGTGGGTCCGCGCCTATCGTGCGTCCCGCAAAATACAAGTTGTCGATATCCTTTGCGCGCAAAGCATCCAGCGGGATTGATGCCCATCCTTCTCCACCGACTGGCGTGTAAACCGGCCTGCCCGGAATGGTATGATCCTCCATGGGCCATGCCGCTTTTGCAACCCCGTCTGCGCGCTGACGTCCGGTTGCGATGTCCTCATAGGTTAGTTCATAGCGTGCGGCTGGGTGGCGGCTTTCCCGGATGCCGATTTGCGGTCCGGTTTGCACGACATAGGCGTTTTGAAAACCTGGAACATGGGCGCGCAAAAGGGCTGCGTATTCATGGGCTGCTTCGCGGGATGCGCGTTCCGCAATAGAAAAGCTGGCCGAACTGAGATCGTCCATTGGGTGGTCAAACATCATCCACCACATTTCGCCAGTCTTCGGCACGATGGTGAAAATGCCACCGTCGTCTCGAGCAGACGGCCAATCTCCGGTATAGGATTTGAACGCTGCTATGATAGCATCCCGGTCGATCGGGATGCTTTGGTCGCGCCCACCAATGCGGATGGGCGCAGAGATAGCCTGCAACTGCCCCTCAAGATCACCGGTCCGACACGGAACGCCCGCGACCAGCGACAGATTGGCGTCGCCGGTCGCATCCACAAAGCTCTCGGCTGAGACACGGGTCCGGCCATCCATGCCGGCCAGTGTCACGGATTGGATTTTATCGGCGGTGCGGGTCGCGGCCGCAATGCGCGTGTGTAGCAAAACATCGACGCCATTGGCGGCAAGAACACGGTCCAGCGCAAGTTTGACCGTCTCTGGCTCTAGCAGGATAATCCAATTCAGCGTGGTGGGCGACGAAAAGGGTGCGCAATCAAGGCCTAGCTTGCGCATTTCGTCTAAAACCAGATCCGCAGCGCCATCTACCGCCTTGATCGGTTCGGGGCCTTGTTGAAAAAAACCACAATAGGCCAAGACTTGGGACGTGGTCGCGGCCCCTCCCAGAAAACCGTATTTCTCAACAAGCAAAACCCGCGCGCCCGCTTGGGCGGCCCCCAATGCTGCACCGACACCGCCGGCACCGCCACCGGCAACAACAACGTCATAATCACATTCGAGTTTTCGCATCAGGTCCTCCAGCCAAGCAAACGGCGTTCAAGCATGCCAATAAGCGCACTGATCAAAACCCCCAACAGCGACAGGATCACGACACCGGCGAACAGGCGTTCAAGATCATACAGCGACCCTGCCTCAAGGATATAGGCCCCGATCCCATATTCCGCACCTAGCATTTCCGCTGCCACCAGCAGGATAATCGCAATCGCAAGGCTAATTCGCAGGCCTGACAAAATACCGGGCATAGCACCAGGCAGCACGATTTTTCGCACGATAGACCACCATGAAAGGCCAAAACTTTGCCCCATCCGGATCAGCGTGCGGTCTACATTGTCCACCGCGCCATAGGTGGCCACGACGGTTGGTGTGAAAGTGCCAAACGCGATCAACGCATATTTTGACCCCTCTCCGATGCCAAACCAGATCACAAACAGCGGCAGCAGCGCAATTTTAGGAATTGGAAAGATCGCAGCCACAAGCGGCACAAGGCCAGAGCGCACATAGGAAAACAGACCGATCATAATACCGACGGCGATCCCGATACTGGCACCAATAAGAGCGCCAACAAACAAACGCGTCAGGCTGGGCAGCAAATGCTTGAACAGCAACCCACTGTCAAAAAGCTGCCGGAATGTATCAAGGACATCGGACGGGCGCGGCAAAGACAGCGACGAAATCCAGCCCGCGCGCGTGCTCCATTCAACGAACAGGATCAGCGCAACAAACACCAGTACGCCCATCCAACGGCGTGATTGTGGCGCAAAGCCACCACCACGAAACGTGACGGATTTTCCATTATTATCCATGAAGTAACTCCGCATCGGCCACCCGCGCCTCATCGCGCATCAATTGCCATAGGTGTTTCTGGGCGTGGTCAAGGTCGGCATCGCCGAATTCGCGCGCAACCAAAGGTTTCTCAATCTCGACAATTTCACGAATTTGTCCGGGCCTGCGCGACAGAACTACAACCTTGTGTCCCAAGCGCACAGCCTCAGCCAGATTGTGTGTAACGTAGACGGCCGTAAACGGCTGGCGCGTCCACAGCTCGACCAGATCATCCATCAACAATTCGCGGGTCTGGCTGTCGAGCGCCGACAGCGGCTCGTCCATCAGCATGACCGCGGGGTTCACGGCCAAGGCACGCGCGATAGCCACGCGTTGTTTCATCCCGCCGGACAACTGCTTAGGCAGGGCCTTGGCAAAGTCGGTTAGCTTGGTCCGGGCCAGCACATCATCGATGATGGTTTTGGCTGCTGCGCCTTTGATGCCGTGGTCTTCCAACACCAGTGATATGTTGCCAGAGACTGACCGCCACGGCAGCAAAGCAAAATCCTGGAAAATATAGGTAAGCGGGTTCAAGCAGCCTGTGGGCGGATCCCCCAATTGCAAGATACGGCCGCGCTTGGGCTTTTCCAACCCGCCGATAAACCGCAACAGCGTGGATTTGCCGCAGCCCGACGGCCCTACGATGCAGACGATTTGACCGCTTGGAATATCCAGCGTGATGTCGCGCATTACTTCAAATTCGTCATAGGAATGGCCTATGCCGTCCAGCCGAATATCCATGGGTATTCCTTTGCAACGAAAAATGGGGCCAGCATCGCGCCAGCCCCGCTTTTAACGATTACGCGCCGATGATGTCCACGTAGGACTGATCAACCAGCTGATCAATCGAAATGCCCGCATTCACAAGATCTTCGGACTTGAACCAGTCCAGCTGGTCCTTGATCGAAGCGATGTTCAGCGCTGCACCTGTGTTGATGCGCATCGTTCCGTTGATGATAGACGGCGCAGCCTTGGCACGCTCACGGTCTGCGTAGACGTATTTGTGAATCAAATCGACCATAGCGGCCTGATCGGCGGTGCCGTCGATCATTGCGGCGGCATAATCGTCAGCGCCCTTTGAAAATGCGTTCAAGAAGCTTTCGGTCTGGCCACGCTGATCCGCTGCGTTTTTGGCAGATGTAAACACGGTTGTTACCTGATAATCAGGCAGATAATCTGCCACATTGCCGATGATGTGCAGCGCGCCGGACCCCGCCAAAGGCTTCGCGAGATGGGGCACGATGGACCATCCGTCAACCTGACCTGATTTCATTGCACCAATGATCGCGCCGACCTTTTGCAGGGGCACGAACGACAAATCAATGCCTTCGGCCTGCGCCATCTTGGACCCCATATAGTGGAAAGACGACCCCGACTGCGTGACAGCATAACGCTTTCCATCCAGCGCCGCACAAGAGGTCACACCCGCTTGGAATGCCGCGTCAGAGGCAAGGTACTTCTGCCCGTCAATGCCAGATTCTTCGCTCAGCGCGCCACCAATGACTTTGATTGCGCCTTTTTCAGCCAAGTTGATCAGCCCGCCCGAAACAGCGGTGACGGCGTAATCCACATCGCCAGAGGCAATAGCAACGGCCATAGGAGTGGCTGCTTGAAAGAATTCGAACTCGACGTTCAAACCAGCGTCAGCAAAGTACTTGCGTTCTTGCGCGATGAAACTTGCGGAATGCGATGTGAACCGCAGCGCGCCGACTTTTATCGTTTTGTTTTGTGCATAAGCCGGGGCCGAAAGCCCTGCTGCAGCCACGGTTCCCCCCATGAGGGCTAGTGCCTCGCGGCGATTTAGATGTGTCATGCTATCCTCCCGATATGACAGTTTGTTGTATTATTGTCGAAGTTCTGCTGCGACGTCTTCTTGTAATAAGGTCAGGGCGTCCTCTGCCTGGCGCGCCAGAACTGCCTCAAGCAGTCCGTCTTGACGCGTTCGCCGCGCTGCCCAGTCCAAGCTTCCTTCGCGCATTTGCGCCAACCGAAAACGGCGGCTTTGATCAAAGAACTTGCGTTGCAAATCAATCAGACGTGGGCTGTCGCAAGCGTCTATCAAGGTGTACGAGAACGCGCGGCAGGCTTCGTCCCACTCTAACGCAACCAGATCGTCAGGGTTTGTTGCCGCCACAGCTTCCGTCTTTTGCAAAGTGTGATGCGCGGCCATAACTCGGCCTTCCCAAGCAATGTTGCCCAGCTCAATCGCACGTGACAAGGCCAGCTTTTCGACCTCACACCGGACCATTACAATATCGCGTATATCGCTTTCGGTGGCTGAGGTGACGCGAAACCCACGTTGTGCTGTAGCCTCCACCAAGCCTTCGGTCGACAAGATACGCAGCGTCTCGCGCATGGAATGATTAGACCCACCATAGCGGGTTCGCAGCTCGTTCAACTTCAGCTTTTGGTCCGGTAGCAAAGTCCCGAACGCAATATCGCGGCGCAACGACGAGGCTAGCAGCTCAACAATTGTACTGTCATCCAAAGACTTTCTCGAAAACATATTTTCTACACCGTAAAATCAAAAACGTTGGACATTTTTAGATATATGCCCTCATTTAAGTCAACCTACATTTCCAAACGGGAGCAGGTGAGTGAACATTTCAGGCAGAACTAAGCTTTTTCCGATCATCGGGGATCCCGTCGCGGGGGTTGTGTCCCCGCCTGCGGTTAATGCTTGGTTTGAGGCCAATGCCGTTGATGCATGCATGATGCCATTGAACATCCCTGCATCGTACATCACGGGCTTCTGGGATATGCTACGCGCGTCAAACACGTTTCTAGGATGCTCAATCACCTATCCGCACAAGCAATCAGCCTATGCACAGGTCGACACCATGACCGAACGCGCCACCCGTTTAGGTGCACTGAACACAGTGCGGCGCGCGGATGATGGGTCGCTATGTGGCGACGCGACCGATGGAACGGCACTTTTGCAGGCGGCTGGCCAAGCGGGCGCGCGCGTCAACGGTGCTTGTGTTCATATCACCGGTGCTGGTGGAGGCGCTGGCCGTGCCATCATCGACGCCCTATGCGACGCCGGTGCGGCGAAGATTATTCTTGAAGATACCGACGCCGCCAGATTGGCACAAACGATGGCATTAGTAGAACAGTTTTGGCCAAACACTTCAATTGGCTACAAAGGCCCCGCAGACATCGTGATTGATGCAACTCCGAACGGGAAAAATGCCAACGCAGCGCCGCTGTTCGCTCCGGAGGTTGTATCGGGTTGCCATGCAATCTGCGATATTGCCGGTCAGCACGGACAAAGTCAGCTATTAAATACGGCAAAACAGATGAAAAAAATTGCAATAGATGCCTCAGACATGGGGCACTGCCAAGTCCAAGCCCAGATGGCATTCCTTTTCCAAGACCAAACCGCGTTTTGACTATTTATTGAAGACTGATCGTTCATACATTTCGCAGGATCCGTCACTTTGGGCTCAAAGCAGCCCTTCGCTGCAATTTGATTGAATGACCGTTTTAGCCCAACATCTGACTTTGAGATACGGAGCTAAGGACCGTGGGCATGGGACTTCGTATTGTCGACCTATGAGTGGCGTTGCCTGGGCTCAGTTAGGTTGGGTTAGCTTTGCTCGGGCCGTGGTCCGTCGACCAACTGCAAGGGGTTACTTGGCCCAATCCCTACAGCAGAGCCGCAAGACCATGGACTGGGCCCCCCTATCCTAGGGCCCCGCGTCTCGGACCACGGGCCTTTAGTATTAGCCTTGTAAATTCATTCGGGGGTAATTTTGTTTGGTAACGCCACTTCTACTCACGAGACAATTTCAAGCTTAATTGAACCGCCGCTCTCGCTGCGTGGCGCCAATTATTGAGAGCATAGATTCAGGCTGCGCCAGTAATCCGATGCGAGTTCTCATTCGTCTGGCAGCACCCGGATAGGAGCTGTTAGAGGTTAGGCTACCGATGCTGAAATAGGGTGTAGCGTGTACCGACCAGCCACCCAATTGGACAATCATTTTAGATTGAACTCCTGCTCTGTTAGGTTCTTGCATAGATTACTCTGGTCGGACCTCTACGAGGCATGAATGAGCAATCGGCCCCTGTGCCAATTGCGAGGTCCCTTTATCAAGCGTCAATACATTTGGATTTCCATGCTGGCAGGTATCACCATCAGGCTGATACCAAGCTCCAGTGGCTATTTGGATTACGCCAAAACGGATAGTTTCACTGATCGTAAGCTGAGCACGACAGGCCCCACGGGAATTGTGCAATCGTACGATTTGTCCCGCCTCAAGCCCACGCGCAGCTGCATCCCTCGGGTGCATAGTCATAGGCTCTACTCCCTTGGGACGATCTGACTTGCTAACGGATCCATGATCAAGTTGGCTATGTAATTTATTGCGCGGTTGGTTTGATATCATATGAAGTTGGAGGGGCGACGCATTTCCAAGCCATTCCTCGGGCTCTAGCCATACCGGATGGCCGGGGCAATCCTTGTAATTAAAACTAGCTATAGTATCAGAGTGAATTTCAATTTTCCCACTAGGCGTTGAAAGTGGGTGTTTTTTGGGATTAGCACGAAACTTCTCCATCATAATAATTGGAAGATCGGGTTTTGGCACTTTAATCCAGCCGCATCTCTGAAAAGTATCCCAATCAGGCAGAGTAACACCAACTTTTGCGGCTTGCTGGCGAGATACATCCCAAATCCATCGCTGCCACTCCTGTGGGCTGCGACCTTCCGTAAAATTTTCTTCCACATCCATTTTGGCTGCAATTCCACAAAAAATGCTGTGGTCGTCACGAGATTTACCGACCGGATTAATTGCACGATCCATAGCCACGATATAGGGGTCCTTCGGCGTCATGGCGATATCAGAGCGTTCAAGTGTCGTAGTGCAGGGCAAAACTATGTCTGCGTGTTGTGCTAGGGCGTTCCAGCACCACTCGTTGGCGATGATAGTTTCTGGTCGTGCCCAAGCGCGACGCATACGGTTTAGATCCTGATGGTGATGGAATGGATTTCCACCCGCCCACCAAACAAGCCGTATATCAGGATATTTATAGAAATTTCCGTTATATGAAAAGGTATCGCCGGGATTTTCCAGCATATCAGTTAAACGGGCGACTGGGATAAAGTCTTTGACTGCATTTTGCCCCTGGGGAAAGGAAGCGTAGTCAATTTGATACCGAGCGAGTCCAACATTATTAGTGGCTGAATAACCAAAACCAATGCCAGTTCCCGGCAAGCCAATCTGCCCCAGCATCGCAGCCAGTGTGATAGCAGCCCAAAATGGCTGCTCTCCATGGTCTTGCCGCGTCAATGCCCATGCCACCGAAATCATCGTACGGCTTTGAGCCATGCGTCGAGCCAGCGCGCGGATGTCTTGGGCAGGTAAGTCACAAATTTCAGCTGCCCATTCAGCTGTTTTAGGCACCCCATCACTATCACCTAACAAATAGGCGGAAAAGATTTCAAAACCTACAGTATAGCGATCAAGGAAGTCTTGATTTTGTAGTCCTTCATTTACAAGAACATACGCTAGGCCCAACATCAGCGCCGTATCTGTGGAGGGTCGTAAAGCAAGCCACTCTCCCTCAAATTGGCACAATAGGTCGGACCTCAAAGGAGAAATATTAACAAATTTTACGCCGGCATTGACTGCGGACCGCAGCCCACTCTTTTGCACATGTGCTCCAACACCACCTTGACTTATCTGTCCGTTCTTTAATGGTACCCCGCCAAAGGCCACAAATAACTCACAATCAGAAGTTATGCTTTCCCAACTAGTACAATTATTTAAGAACCCATTAAAGTCACCAATTACATGTGGGACAACAACCTCAGCTGCTGCATATGAATAGGTGTTTTTTGAGCTTGTGTAGCCGCCGATACAATTCAAAAACCGTTTCAGTTGACTTTGCGCATGATGAAAGCGACCGGCACTTGCCCAGCCGTAGGAGCCTGCGTAAATAGCGCTATTACCGTGAGAGCGCTTCACTCGGCTCAATTCTTTTGCGATCAAGTCGTTAACTTCATTCCAGCTGACTTCGATGAATTCGTCACCTCCACGCTTGTCTGGTGCGGCCCCTGGGCCACCTTCTAGCCAGCCTTTGCGTACCATCGGCGCAGTAATTCGGGTCGGGCCATTCAACACATCAACAATTCCGTGACCAATTGGTGATGGATCTGGGTCTTGTCCAAAATCACGAAGCGCAGTTACATGCCCGTCAGTGACATCAACACAGTAGGTTCCCCAATGGCTGGAGGTTAGCAGGTCGCGATCAAGCTGGGTCAAATTAGTCTCCTTAATTATTGCTTTTTCGCACTTGGTGTTTTTCAAACATACCTATAGCGCACCTATCTTGTGGAACTAAATCTGAGCAAGTGTGAATTTGCAACGATGGAATTATAAGCTTTTAAAGCGCAGTCTAAGCATTGTAGCCCTTACTATTACGCTAAAAGACAGTTGTGTGATATCAATTAAGAACCTTTATTCAGCTCTTCCTAATTCACATTTATTAAATAAATTTCGTACTATCCAACTGAAAAGAAGCGCTTAATTTTAGATGAAAGCTTATGTTGACTTCTTTAGATTTTAAATCGTAGTATTTTTGAATGGCTTTATTGAGCGTAATATATTCAAATAGATGCGCATTTTTTGCGCAATCACCAAAAGGAGAATATAAATGAAGATAACAAAAATTTTGAATGCCGTCATGATGACTGCAGCGATTACCTTTGGCGGGGGCGCTGTTTATGCGCAACAGTCTGGTGGATCGTTAGTATTTCTGGTCCAGCCAGAACCGCCTACGATGGCAGGATATGTGTCAACATCTGGCCCGATCGGCCTGTTAGGCCCAAAAATATATGATGGCTTATTCGACTATGACAATGACGGCAAAATGATCCCTGTTTTAGCCGAGAGCGTAGATATGAGCGAAGACGGCAAGACTGTGACATTTAATCTGCGCAAGGGAGTAACGTGGCACGACGGCGAGCCCTTTACATCAGCAGACGTCCAATTCACGATCATGGATGTTTTGAAAAAAGTTCACCCTCGGGGTCCGAACTCATTCAAAGAAGTTTCTAGTATTGATACTCCGGATGCCCATACTGTAGTTCTAAACCTCGATAACCCGGCGCCCTATATGCTGCGTGCACTATCAGCATATGAGTCGCCAATGGTACCAAAGCATCTTCTTGAGGGAGAAGATATTAAAAGCGCGAAACTGGCTAACAATCCAGTTGGTACAGGGCCCTTTAAATTCACTGAGTGGAAAAAAGGTCAATATATACGGCTAGATAAAAATGAAAGTTACTGGAAAGAGGGTCGCCCTTACATCGATAGGATCGTCGGTAGATTTATTCCAGACGCCTCGACTCGTGCGTCAGCCATGGAGAAAGGTGAGGTCCTATATGCCGCATACAACGCTGTATCAAACGTTGAAGCGGTTCGACTGAATAAAGAAAAAGATAATATCTCAATTACTACAGATGGTTACTCGATGATTAATCCAATGGCATTGATCGAGTTTAATACCAAGGAAGGCCCGTTCACGGATGCCGTGGTGCGTCGTGCCATCTCCACTGCTATCGACCGGCAATTCATGTTGGATACGATCTTTTTTGGCTATGGAAATCCAGCAACAAGCGCGCTCTCGAGCAATTTTGCCGCAACTGGCCTTCATGCAAAAATGCCTCACTATCCTGCAAATGGAGACGTAGCAGCAGCCAATAAAATGCTCGATGACGCAGGCTACAAAAAAGACAGCGACGGCGTTAGGATGAAGGCGATGTTCGACTTAATTCCATACGGCGAAGATTGGAAGCGCGGAGGTCAATACATTCAGCAGGTGCTAGGTGAGATCGGAATCCAAGTCGAACTTCGGTACGAAGATGTTCCAACATGGTTAAAGCGAATTTACCACAATTATGATTTCGAAATGAACCTGAACTATTTCTACCAATTGGCTGACCCGGTTCTTGGTGTCCACCGCCACTATGGCACAAATATGATCCGCAAGGGTACTCACTTCGTGAACTCGTCGCGTTACAGCAATGCAGGTCTGGATGCGCTGCTTGGAGCGGGAATGAAAGAGCCGAATGCTGAAAGTAGATCAGCAATATACTTGGAAATACAAAATATTCTGGCTAGAGACATGCCGGTTGTAAACCTCTTTGAGTTAGAGTTTCTGACAGTTTACAATACGAAACTAAAGGGGGCGTACGGTTCAGCCATGGGGGCGTATTCTTCCTTTGGCGACGCTTATCTCGAAGAATAAAATATACCATAGATGAGCTGGGCCATCCCAGCTCATCTTTTTTATTGTTATAAAACAAAGCAGTATAACTCAATTTAGCGTCAAAGATGAAGTAGGTATGAACAGACCAAATAAAATTCTGCACTATGTTGCAAGACGTTTGATGCAGGGTATTCCCATTATTCTTGCCATCGTTGTAATGAACTTTTTCCTGCTTAATTTAGCCGAAGGCGACGCGGTAGACGTACTCGCTGGCGAAGCGGGGTCTGCAACCCCAGAATACATGGAAAAAATGCGCGCAAAGTTTGGTCTCGATCAGCCACTGCCTGTACAATTAGCCGTCTACCTTAAAAATGTAGTTCAATTGGACCTTGGCTATTCATTTAGGCATGAAATGCCTGTCCATGAACTAATATTCGACCGATTTGGGGCAACGCTGCTTTTAATGACCAGCACAATTATAATCGCTGTGGGTTTTGGGATCTTACTCGGGTTGCTTGCAGCCGTTAATTTAAACACATGGAAAGACGCGCTAATTAGCGTCTTCGCCTTAATCACCTACGCCACTCCCCTGTTCTGGGTTGGACTGATGATGATCATTGTGTTCTCAATAAAAAATGATTGGTTTCCAACTAGCGGTATGGAAAATAGCGCTGCATTTTACGAAGGTTTTGATCGAGTCAAGGATATCGCACACCACCTTGTATTACCAACAATTACCCTATCACTATTTTACCTAGCACTCTATACTCGGATGATGAGAGCTTCGATGCTGGAGCAATACGGTCAAGACTATGTGGTCACAGCACGTGCAAAAGGTTTGTCCGAACGTCGAATTACTTTCGTGCACGTACTGCGCAACGCACTTTTACCAGTAGTGACGATGGCAGGGGTACAGGTTGGAGCCTTAATCGGAGGCTCAGTGATTGTTGAATCTGTTTTTGCTTGGCCAGGTTTGGGTATGCTCGCATTCGAGTCTCTTTTTGCTCGAGACTTGAACCTTTTGCTGGGTATTTTTCTTTTGTCCTCTGTTCTTGTTGTTGCAGTAAATCTAGTTGTTGATGTTATTTATTGTATTCTGGATCCAAGAATCGAGGTTAATTAAAATGAACGATTTTTGGAAACGATTTTCACGCAACAGATCAGCTGTGCTTGGATTATTGATCCTCTGCTTAGTAATATTTGTGGCATCAATCGCCAGTCTGATTTACCCTGGTGATCCTTTTCTTTATTCACAGTACCCACTTTCTAAACCTGGCGAAAACGGATTTTTATTAGGTAGTGACTCTATTGGCCGCGATGTAGCTTCTGGCATAGCGCACGGTGCTAAAACATCACTTCTTATCGGTTTAATTGCAACTTTTGCGGCTGTACTTATTGGAGTAATCTTTGGTGCACTTGCTGGATATTACGGAGGGCTCGTAGACGATGTCTTAATGCGGGTTACTGAGGTTTTTCAAACCATCCCTTCATTTATCTTTGCGATACTATTGGTGGCCATAATAAAACCATCTATTGAGAGTGTAGTTATTGCAATAACTGTAGTTTCCTGGCCAGCGGTAGCACGTCTGGTTAGGGGTGAATTTTTAGCACTAAAGAATCGTGAATTTGTGCAGGCATGTCATACACTAGGAATGAGCGATTACCGTATAATGCTTAAAGAAATGTTACCTAATTGCTTGAGCCCAATTATCGTAATTGGCTCCCTAATGGTAGCGACAGCAATCCTGATCGAGAGTGGTTTGGCCTTTTTAGGATTAGGTGACCCAAATGTGATGAGTTGGGGCTTTCAAATTAGTGATGGCCGCTCAATGCTTAGAGTTGCTTGGTGGATTTGTACTTTCCCCGGCATCGCCATTCTAATAACTGTTTTAGCCATCAACTTAGTTGGTGAAGGATTAAATGACGCCTTAAATCCACGCTTGAGGGAACGCAATTGACCAATAGCTTACTGAAAATTTCCAACGTTGATATTAGCCTTCCTGAAGGATCCGAACGGTTATTGGCAGTGGAAAACCTTTGTATTGATCTTGCCCCTGGTGAGACCCTATGCATCGTGGGCGAGAGTGGCTCGGGAAAATCTTTGACTGCGCGAGCGCTGATGGGACTTCTACCAGCCCCTCATGTTAAGGTCTCTCAAGGCCAAATAGATTTTTGTGGTGAAGACCTGACAAAGGTCACCGAACGGCGCCTGCGCGAAATACGTGGAAGCGAAATTTCGATGATATTTCAAGAACCAATGACTGCACTAAACCCAGTCATGACCATTGGAAGTCAGATCGATGAGATTTTTCGTTATCACGTATCCATGTCTGCAGCTGAACGACGCGAGCGGGCTATACAACTGCTAGACGACGTACAGCTGCCTGACCCCGCGCAAATCGTTAACTCCTATCCCCACGAGTTGTCTGGTGGGCAGCGTCAGAGAGCGATGATTGCTATGGCGTTGGCGCTTGAGCCAAAAATTCTTATTGCCGATGAGCCAACAACGGCGCTCGATGTGACAACGCAGGCCCAAATCTTGAAATTAATAAGCGACATGCAGGCTGAACACCAGACTGGTGTGCTTTTTATAACCCATGATTTTGGTGTTGTGGCTGATATTGCCGACCGTGTGGCGGTCATGCAATACGGGCACGTGGTTGAAACAGGTACTGTTGATAAGGTCCTCAACAATCCTGAACACCCTTATACACAAGCGCTGATTTCCGCAGTTCCAAGCTTATTGCCGCGCTCAGCAAGAGCGCGCTCAGAAGAGACAGTGCTTGAAGTTAAGAATGTAAACAAAACTTTTGGTGGTGGCTCCAGCTTTTTTAAGTTTGGCAAACCAAGCCGCGTTGTGGATGCTGTAAAAGATGTCACGATTGAATTACGCCGCGGTGAAACGCTCGGGGTTGTTGGTGAAAGTGGGTCTGGAAAATCGACGCTTGCGCGCTGTATTATACGGTTAATGGACAGCGATAGCGGTCAAATCATACTTAATGAGGTCAATATTTGTGATTTAAACCGTGCTGAAATGCGACCGTGGCGGGCAAAAATACAAATGGTATTTCAAGACCCCTTTGCGTCATTGAACCCGCGGGTAAAAATTGGCCAGATCATCAGGCAAGGACCTATCATTCAAGGCGCAACCCAAGAGGAGGCCGAAGCCCGCACTCTTGAATTGCTTGAAATTGTTGGCCTGGATGAGCGCGCTTTCAATCGCTATCCACACGAATTTTCTGGTGGACAGAGACAGCGAATTGGTATCGCCCGCGCCTTGGCATTGAACCCCGAAATTCTTGTGGCGGACGAACCTGTATCGGCTCTCGATGTATCGATTCAAGCCCAGATCTTGAGTTTGCTGGATGAAATACGAACTAAAATGAATCTATCTATGGTCTTTATCACCCACGATCTGAGGGTTGCCGCACAGGTCTGTGACCGCTTGGCGGTGATGCGGTATGGCGAAATCGTTGAAACAGGTGCTACTGCTGATATTTTTGATTCACCACAACACAGCTATACCCGTGACCTTCTGGCTGCGGTTCCAGGGCAACACTGGGAGCGCTAAGCCAATTTATGATCGCGAGCGCCCTGTTTTAGAAGGACCTAAACGTAATGTCGGATACCATGGATGATTTATCCCATGCTTTTATGTCCATAACCGCGCTCTCGACGGCGTTTAGTAAAGGTAGCCTAAAGCCTAGCGATGTCGTCCGCTCTCAGTTAAACAGGATCGCACGTTTAGACCCCACCTTGGGCAGTTTTCAAGTGGTCTATGCTGATGAGGCATTGCGAGCAGCGCAAGCGGCAGATAGCGCCTTTGCGACTACTGGCAGGATCGGGCCGTTCCACGGCATACCATTTGCATTAAAAGATATTTTTGAATTAAAAAACCAGATCACTACCTGCGGATCCATCGAGCAAAAAAATCGCCGCTCGACTGAAAGTGGTACAATTGTGCGCAGACTTCTCGCTGCGGGTGGCATTTTGCTAGGCAAAACTAAGACGGTTGAAAGTGCTTTGGGTGGTTGGGGAACCAACCAGCGCATGGGTACTCCTTTAAATCCATGGGATTTAAATAATCCACGTGTTCCTGGGGGCTCTTCTTCGGGCTCAGGGGTGGCCGTAACAGCGGGCCTGAGCGTTTGCGCGACCGGCACAGACACTGGTGGGTCTATTCGTTTGCCGGCTGCATTTTGCGGCTTAACGGGTTTAAAAGTAAGCAAATCTTGTTTGCCAGTAGATGGTATTATGCCACTTTCAGACACATTGGACACCCCAGGTCCAATGACCAGATCGGTAACTGATACAGCCCTGATGCTGGCGATTATGCAAGGCCACAAAGCCAGAATTATCGATCACGACTTTCAGGAAAAGTCTGATCTATTTGCCTGCCTTCAGGCCGACGTGTCAGGTTTAAAATTAGGCGTTTTAGATGCCTGCGAACGCAATCACTGCAGCCCCGACGTGTTGGTGGCTTACGATGATGCGGTCAGGAGACTTATGGCGCTTGGAGTCGAGATAGAGGTCTTTACAGCGCCGCAGCGTTATGGTGATCTTGCCAATGCGAACGGTGCCCTGACGATATACGAAGGCTATGCTCACCACAAAAACCTGTATGAAGACCCAAGTCGTCGAGTAGATGAAGATGTACGTAAGCGTATGTTGACCGGGCGTATGATGACACATGCGTCTCACCAACAACGCCTGCGGACCCGAGAAAAAGATATGCAGCAGTTTAATAAGGCACTCACAGGCTTTGACGCCTTGCTGACACCGACCATTATTTCGGCCGCTCCCTTGCTGTCAGAAATTGATCAAGACGTATCGCCTGGACATTTCACCCGACCGTTCAATTATCTCGATATGTGTGCCTTAGCTATGCCAACTCAGCCCACGCCAACAGGCCTACCAACCAGCCTTCAGATCGCTGCGCGCGCATCTCAAGAAGCGTTGACGCTGCGCATTGGAGCTGCGTTAGAGGCCACATTCGGCACCCAGACGCGACCAAATTTCAATAGTATTCTGGGATAGAGTCACAATTTTTTAATCCTGATCAAGGCTGCGGGACAAAACATTTAACAAAAGCTGCGAAATTGAATTGTCAAAATTATTCCATGGCAGGCTGCCACAAAAGGTAATAGATCCAACAGAGAACACATGGCCTCCACCCACGGTTTCAAAATACACCATATCGGCGCGCTTGGCCTCTTCTTCTGGGCCCCCTGACAAATTGGTTAAATGTGTCAGTTGCTCTTCCGGGACCAACATAAATTCATTATCAGTATCATAAGATTGCGCAAGAATGGTAATGTTGTGCGTACTGTCCAGCATCGGATCTATCCGGTCCAGCTCAAATCCGGCAGCCCCATGGCCACTAAAACCAAAATCACCAAACACATCTTCATCGATACCTTCAAAAATCCAGTCAAAATCTGGATCGCGACAAACTCGGTTATACGGCATTCCCGTAAATATGCCTTGAGCTGTAAATCCAATCCCAACCAGCTTTTGAGGAGCCCTGCCGCTACGCCGCCACAACCCACCATAAGCGCCGTCAAACGCATTGTAATATTCGCCGGGTTGCGAAGCCCAAGCCCGAAGTCCGTCTTCCGCACGTCGAATTTCCAATAAAGCAGGATCTTCGCGATGGCGCGCAATACGCCAATAAAAACCGTTACCTCCTAGATAATGCAATGCGCCACCGTGATCACGATATTCGGTAAGCGCATCCAGAGTTCTCAACGTGTGATATTCAGGGTGGCTGCCTGTGACTACGGCTGCATAATCGCGGATGGCGTCAACGCCATCGGTGTGCAATTCGTCATCTGTGATAATATCATAGTCGATACCCTTGGCATGCAACCACGAAATCAAATGACTGTCGGCCTGAAAATGACGCAATCCAGAACAGCTTGATTGACCAAATGTTAAATAACCAGGGCGCATATTAAATAATGGCCGCCTGTGCGACGCATGGCAAATACCCGAACCATCCGCATGATTATTATAAGTCGACAACCCATATTGTGGAAATACAGCTGGGTTGTGTGGATAGGCATTCCAATCTTTGATCCGATCTAGCCACGATAAATCAAAGTCCGGTCGGGCATGGTTACCATAAATTACATATGTAAAAGTCGACACCAAAACACAAAGTTTTGCGTTTGGTTTGCCCAGTTCGGGACAGACAAAAAACGGGATCGCATCGTAATTTTCACCACAACTGATCCGCATGACATAAGCGCCGGACGGCAATTCTGGCGGTATCACAAAACTAAAATCCGTTTCCCAATTGAAGTCGTATATTTCATCTTGATGAAACGCAATTGCTCCATAATGTTCCGGCTTGTGTCGCCAATTCATTTCACTGGCATCCCAAAGCGCGCCTGTCACTGCCCTTGTTGGCGCATGTACCAATTGCAAATCAGGACAGCCTTGCAGTGCGCCATGACTCGGAACCGTCATTCCCGAAATGTTCTGTGCAAAATCCCAAGCGGCTATTATATTGCCATCGGCACTAATACTAGGCGCTTCGATTTTGCCGTTAAAACAATTGTGGGTCTTACCATCTGTCAGGTTGGCGGCAATCACCACCACGTCTTGTTGGTTTAAGTCCAATGCCATGGTGCTTTTGGTCGCAGCCTCTGATTTGATCGTATTGCTTGACACCGACGTCGCGCTGATCGTCATCTCGCCAGAGGCCTGTACTGTCGCATCAAGTTGATACCAACTGTGCAGGGGAAGAAGATCAGGTGTCGCAATCTGCGCGTTCCCCATTTGCAAAACGACATTCCCTTGTGGGGTCAAGCTCAGTGAAAATTGTCCAAACGACATAATTGTCTGAGAAATATCACTGATCATGGTTGGAAAAATGCGAACAGAAACTGACGTTGTAGACAGCGCCTTGAGCGGAACAGGCGTAGCGCTGACAGCATGGGATCCGGGACAAAAGCGTTGTTTGCGTGATGCAAAGCTTTGGGCCGGGAAGTAATCGTCGCAGGCGTGTTCGATGAGTCCCGCACCAGCCGGATTTGGATCCGCGCAGATCGAGCGAAATAGCCGAGCCTGATATGGGGATTGTGCCTCTGAGGACACTTTAAAATCAATCTGGTCACCCGAACGCCCCGAAAGCGCACTACTGTATCCGACAAGAGGAACTGTTTTCATCTCAAAACTTTCAATCAAAGCGGACTATAGCCCTTGTTTTACACTGTATCTTACCTTGCGATTTTATCGCAAGTAATGGTTCAATAGAAACCCTAACTGCCTAGACAGTGGGACTTATAGTAGTCAGAAAGGTGGCTGTTACGAGTGTGGTTTTGAGTGACATAGAGTTAGTCTCTTTGTTGAATTTTTGTACTTTTTTCATTTTTATTGAGTGTAGCCCGGTAGTTCAAAAGTTTCTGAGTAACCAAATAGGGCAGCGCTCCCTCCGGTGTGGAGGAAGACAACATTTTCCATTCCGTCGAAATACCCTGCCTTGGTTTGCGCGATGAGACCGTCCAAACCTTTACCGGAATAGACAGGATCAAACAAAAGGCCTTCGGTACGGGCGAGCAATTTGACAGCTTCAATCATGCCATTCGTTGGCAGGCCATATCCTGGACCCACATAATCTGTATTGGCTCGCACACTGCTCCGTTCAATGATCAGCCCTCTTCCCAGGTAATCTGCCGTTCTCACAGCCAGATCAAAGACCATCTGTTCTTGTTTTTCTTGTGGCGCACGAACACCAATCCCGAGAAGATGAATCGTACTTTGAATGGCGGTGAGACCTGTAACCAGTCCTGCTTGCGTACCGGCGCTGCCGGTTGCGTGCACCAAAGCGTCAATATTCAGACCCATTTCCACGGCCTGCTCTGCCAATTCGCGAGCGCAGTTAACATAACCTAAAGCTCCAATCTGATTGGAACCACCGCCAGGAATGATGTATGGCTTTTTACCATCTTGCTTCAGACACTCAGCGACGGCCTCCATTTCGCCATTCATATCCGCACCGCTGCCGCGTTTGGAAACACTTGCACCATGCAATCGATCCAGCAGAACATTGCCGTTCAAAATGTAGTTTGGATCATTCGAACCGGTGCGGTCCTCAAGCAATATGTGGCAATCCATCCCCATTTTAGCGGCGGCGGCTGTGGTTTGTCTGGCATGATTTGACTGAGTTGCGCCCTGGGTGATGATCGTATCGGCGCCGCTCTGCTGTGCATCAGCCATCAAATATTCGAGTTTACGTGTTTTATTTCCGCCAGACGAAAGCCCAGTGCAATCGTCACGTTTGACCCAAAGGCGGGGACCACCAAGAAGTTCGCTGAGCCGATCCATCGGCTCTAGGGGGGTTGGAAAATGGCCCAAACGCACTTTTGGAAATTTCGCCAATGCAATCGAAAGGTCTTTGCACAGGCTTACGGTCATTTCCTTTGAAATTGAGTTTTCAACTTCGGTATTTTGATGAATTACGGTCACGCTTTGGTATCCTTTAATAATATTCAACTAAAGCGTAAGGCTCTATAAACTAGAAAAGCAATGCTTTTCTATTGAGTGAATAGTGTCAGGCTGCAACAGTAATCTGATGTGAACTGTCATTTGTCTGTCAGCACCTCGCATGGTACTGTCAGATTAAACTCGGTTGAAGCGAGCAGGGTGTATTTGTAGAATCCGCAAATGACAAAACACTCCCCATTCAGGTACATGAAACCTGGCCCGTGGTTACCGGACCATCTTGCCGAGGCCCGTGGACCAGGAATCGAGGGCCGTGGGCATTGGACCTCGTATTGTCGAACTATTGCTGGCGTTGCCGCGACACAGTTGGCGTTGGTTAGTTTTGCTTGGGTCGCGGTCCGCGGACCAAGTCGCGCATGCCTAGCAAAGCCATCCAATATGGGGTATAATAAAACCCCATAAACCGATGATAGTTGAGCACCATGAAAGCTAATCCCAAACCATGGCTTTACGGCCCAAACTGGCAGGGTCAGAGGTGCGAGGCCCAGACCCGTCGGGGTACCTTATGCCAGCGTCCCGCTAGACTCCCTGTGGGCCGCTGTAAGCTCCATGGAGGCGCGAGTACCGGTCCGAGGACCAAGGACGGCCTTGCGCGACTCACAGAGTCTAAAATCAAGCATGGCAAGTTCACCAAAGAGAAGCGGGCAGAAGCACGGCGCTTTGCAGAGGAGGGGCGGCAGATGCGCGGCGAACTGAAGGAGCTTGAGGCATGGTTCGTGGACCACGAGCATCTGTCCAAGGACTGGCGCAAAGATTGGGAGCTCTGAGACGATGATAGTAGACCATTGGCGCTACAGGACGCATTTGGGGTTACTGCAGCTTTTCTTGGAGGGTCAATCAGGGACACTG
>Ga0209659_1000476_pt1 | contig 25354 bp, 26 predicted proteins | sample SaaInlLV_10m_DNA_FD_184658 | JGI IMG/M metagenome (GOLD analysis project Ga0209659, IMG submission 184658) | Marine microbial communities from expanding oxygen minimum zones in the Saanich Inlet - SI072_LV_10m_DNA (SPAdes) (version 2) | ecosystem: Environmental > Aquatic > Marine > Intertidal... | reverse complement strand
ATTTTAATAAATACATTATGATTATCTCCACTAATTCCTCTGCTAATAGCAAGAGGGAATTTTTTTTTTAGCATTATTTTTTTAAAACTTATTTTCATAAATAAGATTTTGAACTAATTTAAGCTATTTTAAAAATTTCCTTTCAAACATCTTGTAAAAAAAGGGAAGTCTATTAAATCAAAATCTTCTAACGCTTTTTTTAATGAACCAATAATTATAAATAAAAAAAATCATTTACCCATCCGATCATGGTATTGTTGTTACAACATTTAAATTAATCTTATTTAAATTTATGAATTTTAAGATTATGAGCAAAAAATTCATAAATCATAACCATTGCAAGAGTATCTAGCTCACAATATTTAAGCAAAGCTTCAGAAATAATATTCCTTTCCAAATTACTCATAGACATATATTGAATTTTTGCATAAGCAGTTAATGCCTCTCCTCCGTTGTTTATTTTATCAATTTGACCAACGGGATCTAATACTTGGGATAGATCTGGAGTTGGAAGAGAATTATAAGGATCCTTTTCTTCGTCTTTAATCCATACATGATTTTCTAAAAAGTTTAATGATGTTAAATTGATTTGATGCAATGGTTTTGAGTACTTTGTTCTAATAAAATCGCTGATTTGGATTATCGTAGGTAACACAGTTTTAATAGAATTAGATCCTTTCATATACGGATGATAAAAATATTTCTTAACTAATTCGCACATATCTATCATATCTCTGTTTCCTTTTCTTATTAGCTTATTTTTACTTTTTTTATTAGTAATGGATTCAATAAAGTTCATAAGTTCCAGTCTATCTTCTTCCTTTGAGTCTAATAGTTGTTCATGAATCGAATTTAATATTGAATTTTCATGGGTAGCATATTTAAAAATTGAACCTTCATCATTTTGTAAATCTTTTTTTAATTGTCTTATAAAATGGAAATTAGGAAACAACCCAGGCTCAGTATTAATGTACTCTGTTTTATGTTCAATTTTTCCATTTGAATTGATTGTGTGATGAGAATATTGAAAAGCTATTTGCTCATAAGGATATCTCCCTTTTGTAAATGGAAGTGCAGATGTACATGTTTCGAAATCAATAAAGTGTAAAGGAAACTTCCATGAGTTCATTTGGGATTTTAAATTTTTTTCATCCAAGTAAAAATTAGAATCTTTATTATTGATTTGATTAACACGAGATTCAATTTGAAGCCATTGTCTATTTTGAACGGTTAAATGAGTAATTGATCGTTCATTAAAATCACTTTCATGAAGTTGATCTAAAAAGAATATGTTTTTATCTATATATATTTTTTTATTTCGAAAATTCCAAATTTCAAAAATATTTGGACGCAACTTATTTTCTACACTAATTTTAAATTGACTCATCCAACAATCAATACAAAAATGATTAATAAAATTACTCCATTCTAAGTTTTTATTATTTGAATAAATATTAGAAAAAACGTTAATTAGTTCTTGAAACGATAACCCATGAACTTTGTGAATGTCTTTATAAATTATATCGTTAATTAAGCTTGTTATATCTAATTCCTCCATTATAGAGTTGCCTATTTCATCAATGGATTTAATTTTAACTTCAATTCCTGTTCTACTATTTTTATTAGTAATTTGAAATAGTTGATTAAGTCCATCAATACTTGCTTTTTTAGACTTATCAGCAAGCATTAAACATGCGCTTATTTTAAAGTGAGGGTTACTTTTCTCCACTACAAACTTTTGAAAAGCCAAATCAAACAAATAAGGTTTCCAATTTGAAGAAATCTGGTTATGAGAATTTAAAAGTATATTTTTATCTCTAGAGTTAAATGATTTGGCTTTAACTTCAATGAGTTTAATTTTATTTTTAGACTTACTTAAAATATCTGTTCTTATAAATAGATTCTCGTATATAAACGCTGCTTCATAGATTGTTGAATTAATTTTATTTAATTCACTATTTGTTTTCTCTAAAGATGTGTTGTGATCGGAATCAGTAATTAAAACCCCATTAGGATAATGTAATCTAGATAATTCTTCAGCTTGAAATCCACCATCAGCTAGAGAAGATAAAAAAGAGTCCTCTTCAATTTCTTTTTTAAAATCATTAGTAAGCCTAAATGGACATTTAATGCCCTCCTTGAACTTAGATTTTGTAAGATATTTCATATTTTATTTAGTTTAAAATATTAAAAAAATGTAACTTAATAATATAATTCTATATCTAATTGTGAAAATTTATCAAAAAGTTTTTTTTTCGATTATTAACGACTTGGAGTTTTTAAGGGGATTAGATTTGAACAATTTCAAAAATAGTGGAGAGCTTTTAAACTGGTTAATTTCTAATTTTGTTAATACACTACATGATAATAAAATATATATTTCTGAGGTTACTTCTACTCCAATTAATATTCAAAATGAAAACATTAATTTATATTTAGAAATATCTACAAAAAAATTAAAAACAAATAAAAAAATTTATGTATGTTTTTATAAAAACCAACATGATATTGATAAATTAAATTTTAAAAAAGGGACAATTTTTATAACAGAATCTGGGGGAAATGAAAAAGCATTAAAGTCTTCAACATACTTTTTTAAAACTAAAAATGGTGAAAAAAATTTAATAATCTTATGTAATTAATAATTATGAAAAGAATTTATATTGATTTAGATGGTGTATTAGCAGACTTTGAAAAAGGCAAGAAAAATCATCCGCTAGGAAAACAAACGCCATATATTGGTCGCCCTGATAGACTCCCTGGACTATTCAAAGATTTAGATACTATAAAAGGTTCCATCAGTGCAGTAAATAAATTGCTAAATAATCCCAATTTTGATGTTTACTTTCTTTCAACTGCTCCATGGGATAATCCAGATGCTTGGACACATAAAAGACTTTGGATTGCAAAACATTTTGATGAGAAATTAATAAGAAAAAGATTAATCTTGTGTCACCATAAAAACTTTTTAAAAGGAGATTTTCTTATTGATGATAGAAAATACAACGGAGCTATAGATTTTGAGGGAGAATGGATAGAGTTTGGAAGTGAAAGATTTCCAGATTGGAATGCGGTAATGAAAAAATTGGAAAATTTATGAGCACTATATACATTAATCTAAGAGAGGACAAAAGCTTTCACACAATAATCATAAAGAAAAAGATAAAAGAATTTACATATCTCGCCTCTATAGGTTATGCTGGCGGAGGGGTTTATGAAGAGTTTTTTGGAAAATTAAAATATGGTCAAGTATCTTCCGATAAAAGCATACCATCTACTGGAATAATTGGGCTTTGGACAGACTCTTTAGGTTTAGATGAATGGCGAGAAAAAATTAATGACGTAATTATAAATAAAGATAGTGAAAGATTTGAAGCTCAAATTGAAGATTTATATGAGTTTATGGAAACAGAGGATGCAAATATCCAAATTATGTTATCTGAGGAAATAAGAAATTTCATTTATGTTTGGTATGATGAGGAAACTTCCACAGACTATGAAACTCCTCTTCTTAAAGAAATTGATTTTTTGGGTTTGGGCTTTTTAGAATATGAAGAACCTAGTGCCGGATACATTTTTAGTAATGAAGATTGGGATAATGATTTTATGGAAATTACCACATCTAATGTATGGCGCATGTCACATCATTTTCCATCTATGATTGAGGATTATTTATAAAATTATATTAAATTATCAATTAATTGATAAAAATTTTTAATAGTGGGTAGAAAAATACAATTTAACCTTGATGGTGTTTTATTAAAGTCTGAACTTGCAAAGATTGATAGATCAAAATTGTATGGGTCAACAAAGAAAGTTGTAAAATCATCCGAAGGAAATGATTGTGTTCTTTCTGATTTGTATGAGGGATCTGTAATTTTACCAAGAGGATCGGTATCACAAGTATTAGTAGATAAAAAAGGTAATAGTATTTCAAGATCAGATTTAATAGGATTTAATTCAAACTCTCAAAAAGTTGAAAAGGTACCATCAATTTTTTCAATTGAAAATAAATGTTCTAAATCTACAATTGATGAATTTTTATCTGTGAATGTTAAATCAATTTATCAATTAAAAATTGATGAAGCTGATATAAATGACTGGAAGAAATCTTTTATTGAAGATGATGTTTATCATTTTGATTTTAATTACAGAGAAGACTTTGAAGGGGATGATGCATACATAATATTTAATGGATCTGAATTCTTTGCTGTAGTTGGAAAAAAAAATGATTTTGAATATTTAGAATTAAATAATATAGTTGTTGATGATGGAGAGGACGAAGAAATCGAAGATGATCTTGACTTTTCAATGTTTTAATAATGATAAGATATATAAAAATAGAGGATTCTAACAATAGAGATGCTGAGCTTACATTCAAATCAGTAAGAACTGGTAATACTGTTTTTCTGGCTATGGAAAATGGCGAAAAACCTTTAAGTAAAAAAATTATTAAATCCTCTAAAGAAAAAAATTTAAAATCATTATTGAAAAAAAATAACGCATCACAAGAAGATTATAATAATTTTTCTGAAGATCTAATTTCAAAAGATTCTGAAATTGATTTTGAATTATTTGGAAAGTTTATTGGTAAAACTGAAAGAATTTATACTACTGAATCTTTTGATCCAGTATTTAATATTAATGTTACTGAGAAAATATTAAACCCCAAAGGTGAGGTTATTGAAGAAAGGAAACCAAACTATTTAAACTCAAATATTTCCGGTGAAAATATTATTAAATGGACAAAAAAGTATATTCCTAAAATGAAACTTTATAACAAAGTCGTTTTAAGTTCAAAATATCAAATAAAACATGTTAACGGTTTAACATATGATTTTTTATATAACATGGCAAAAGACTTAAATGATAAAAATTCATTTATGATGGTTGGGGGAGGAAAAGGAAATGATCCATTAGTATTTAATGATGGAGGAAAACCTTTTAGAGGTTTTTTAGAAGGGCGAGTAAAAGACAAATCATATTGTTTGATATTACACCTATCAAATCAAGAATTTAAAGGAATTTAAATGAATAGTATTGAAATAAAAAAAACTATTAAGGATTACAAAAATCTACGCGCAAGCAGATATATCCCTGTAAGAGGAGATGAAATAGGAACTCGTGTCTTTAAACTAGATAAATATTATATATCAACTAAAATCGATGGACATCTTTGCTTTCTTATTAATTACAAAGACAATAAATTAATTTGTAATTACAACGGTAATTCATTTAATAGAAATGAATTATTAGAGGAGTTTTTAAAAAAAGTAGGTGATAATGAGGGAGTTTTTGTGGGTGAAATATTTTCTTATAAAGAAAATGATAGAACTAGATCCTTTGAACTCAAAAAACATTTAAGTGATAAAAAATCTGATATAAGAATAGGAGTTTTTGATATAATTCAAAGTCAAAATGAAACTTTTTCTGAGAACGATTGGATTAGAAAAAAAAAGATTCTTAACTCAGTTTTTTCTAAAAGTGAGTTAATATTTGCAGTCGATGAGTTAGAATTAAAATCTAGAAAGGATATTCAGAATGAATTCAATTCTAGAGTTAATGAGAAAAATGAGGAGGGATTAATAGTTAGAGGAGAATCTGGGCCTGTATTTAAAATTAAACCAACCTTAAATTTTGACTTTGTTATAATGGGTTATGTTGTTGGATATACTGATGATCCAACATTATTAAAAGAATTACTATTTGGTGTTAATTTAGAAAAAGATAAGTTTTTAGTAATTGGAAAGGTATCATCAGGTTTTTCAATTGATGATAGAAAGAAAATGGCCCCTGAACTTGAAAAAATTAAAGTTGATGCAAATATAATTGAAGTATCCGGATCAAAAATTCCATTTACTATGGTTGATCCAATACATGTAGCTGAAATAGATGCAATTGATATAATTAATTCTAATACGTCTGGAATAATTTCAAAATCAGTTCTGAAATTTAAAAATAAAGAATACAGTAAAGAAAAAAACTCTCCATCTGTAAGTTTAATTTCCCCAATATTTAAAGGATTAAGGGAAGATAAAAAGAGTTCAATTGAAGATACAGGGTTAAATCAAATAAGTAGAGTTATTGATTTAAATGAAGAGAAAGAAGCAGTTACTTTAAAAAAGATTTCTAAAATTATTTGTAAAGAAGTTTATGTTAAAGAAATGAAAGGAGCTAAAATGGTAAAAAAGTTCTTTGTTTGGGAAACTAATGGTGATGAAACAAATTATCCAAAATTTGTTTTTTATCAGATTGATTATTCTCCAACACGGGCTGATAAACTAAAACGGGAAATAAAAGTTTCTAATTCAAAAGACCAAATAGAACAAATATTTAAACAAAATATTGAATCAGATATAAAATCTGGTTGGAACAAAACATGAATATAAAAGAACAATTAACAAAAATATGCGAAGATATTATTAAGGAAAACAATAAAGATTTTAATAATAATGAATATGAAACTACAGGAATTAGCAATCATATTTTTGATGAAAAGGGCGTGCAGATGAAAATTGGACTTGAGTTAATTAACAAACTAAAGTTAGATAATAAACTACAGTTTGAAAGAAAAATTGTAAATGAAATCCATCAAAAAAAAGATTATTTAGATGTTTTTTTATTTCATAACAATAAAAAAATTGGAATTGAATTAAAATTTAAAACTAAAGGAATTGAAGATGAAAAAGTAAGAAAGGATTTTAATTATTATTTTTCGAATCAGGGAGCTGGAACTAATGGACAACATAGCTTTTTTTGGGATTTACATAGATTAAATGATTTTATAGAAAGAGATGAAATTGATGAAGGGTATCAAATTTTTATTACTAATGATTATACATATTGGAACGAGAAAGAAAATAGCAATGCAACAAAGGGAGGATTTATTATAAAAATAAATAAAGAATTAAAACCTTATATATCTATCGAAAGAGAGTCAAACAATTCTCATGAATTTAAGATGACTCATAAAACACCATTTATAAAAGATGGCATGAATCCGCCTAATTGGATAAGTGTCGATAACATTAAGGGGCAGAATGCTAAAGACCCTCACACAACAATAAGTGAGAATTTAAATAAAAAAATTAAGAAGGGAAAGTTATTGTATAGTACACAAGAAATTAAACTCAATCATGTTGTTGATGATGATATTTTATGGAAACCTGAACTTGCCAAGAAAATGATTAAATCAAGCAAAAGTTCTAAAACTAAAAAAGTTTCTAAATTTGCTTTTTTAATAGTTGAATTAAAAAAAGAAAAATGAATTCAGAAGAGAGATTAAACAAATTAGAAAAACTCATTGATAATAATTTTAACAAAACTGAAATTGAAAAACAGGTATGGGAGTTAATTAATCATTTAGAAACTGTGTGGGATATTTTAAGACTAGCATCAATGATAAGATGGGCTCCGTATGAAAATGAGGATAATGCAATTGAGATAGCTTTAAACATTACAGACAGGGCTATTGAAAAGGCTGTAGAGTCGAACAATAGAGAAGAATTAGAAACAATAATAGACGAACTAGAAATGTCTATGGAGTTAGATGATAGAGCAAATGAAGTAAAAGAGATAGTTAAAGGCTTAGAGTAAATTTACAATCATTTTTTATCAAAATTATTTGGTGAATCTTTTACCAACTTAATCCCATGTTTTAACTTACTTTAAAAATGGACACCATATTTCAAAACACTCAAAAACCGCTTCATTTTCTTCACTTTGAATTATATTAAAGTTAGGGTCATCCAGAACTGGATCCGTTAATTTTTCTTTTAAGAAAGTGTTTTCTTCAAAATCTATTTTCGGAAAACTTGTTTTTACTATTTTTTTCAAACCTGTAAATGATAATTCAACTTTTGATGTGTCATACAGAAAACTAACCCAATACTTACTGCTATTTAATGAGTCATTTAAATCAACACTACAAAAATTATTTTCAATTAAAATTTCATGGATTGCTTTAAAATATAACCCATGATTTTCTCTATTCATTGATAAAACTAAGGGAACCCTAGAGTCTTTTAACATTATCTTTTTATCCATACTTAAATTATTTTTTAATTAATTGTTTTGCTTGTTGAATTAACTCAGTTTCTGATTTTTTCAATTTTTTGTCCAATTTATCTAAATTATTTAGTGAATCTTTAATCAATTTAGTTCCAGTTTTTGAGTTATTCTTAATTAAATTGATTCCCTTTTCTAGTTGACTTAAATTATAAAGTTTTGGAAAAATATAATAATATTTACAAGCTTTATCTATCATTTCAATTGCTTCATTATATTTTTCTTGCATTGATAAACAACGTGCATAGTTTAAAATACAAAGTCCATAGCCTATGATAGCCATTCTCTCTCTTCCAGATTTTGAATAAAACAATTTTTTATTATCCTTTGATAGCGGTATAAGTTCACCATCAACAAAATCCCACTCCCCTAAATCAATAAAATGATTAGGTGATTTATCTTTAAAGTTATTGTGATGATATTTTAAAGCTTTTTTAGTGTAACTCAATGCATTTTTTAAAGATTTTTTCTTTAAATAAAGATCAGCTAATCTTTGATAACGTTGGGCAATATTAAAATTGGGAAGCTTTGTAGTGATTTTTTGAGTCATATTAAAGTGCTCTTTAGAAAATAAATAGTCTAATGTATTTTTCCAAAGCTTAATACAATCATTATAAAAGATAGGACAACTTGGTTCATTTTCCGATTGCCATTCTAAATCATTTGCAATATTAATACATGCTCTGTTGTAAGCGGGCGAATCTTCACTAAAAGATAATTTTAATTGATTTAAATAATCAAGCTGGGAATTTTTATAACTATTAAAATCTTTTTTAGATAAATAATGAGTTTTTTTAGCATCTAAAAACCATATAGATGCTTTTGTTATTGAATTAGAATCTAAAATTTTATTTAAGAAATTATTTACATCATCAAACTGGGTATCAGCAATTTTAGTGTCTAAAGATAAATAAAGTTCACCTGGTCTTGTGCTTGAAGATATCCTATTGAGATATGTACCTTTATTAATATACAGATATTCAACAGGGGAACCTGGTGTTTTACTTAATATAAATTTTATAAAAGTAAGCACCCATGCCTCGGAAATTTCCCCATCAATTTTTAGGATTTCATTATAGTCTATAAAAACCTCAATTGATTTTAACCCATCTTTAAAATTTAAATGACAATAATTGAGATAACTGTTAATAGAATCATATAAAAAATTAGAATTATTTTCTTTTTGGGTAAGTATAAGTTTTTCATATTTATTAGCTAATTCCTCAATTTTGGCTTTATTATTTCCAATATTTTTTCCATTCTTTTCAATTTCCCATAATTCATATTCACTTAGAGCTAATTCATAAAAATCAGTGTTTTTCAATTGTTTTAAAGCCATATCGAACATAATTTTCTGTCCAGCTTCAATTTCTTTTTGTTTTTCCTCATATCCCCCTGAAAGAATTAATTCAACTTCATCATCAAGTGAGAGATTAACTCCCCCAAAATTTTTAATAAAATATATAAGGGAAAGTCCATTTAACTTGGTTGGGAATTTATTTAATGTTGGAATAAAAGTCGAAAAATCATTGCCGGAATATCCAACATCAGTAAATGTTACTATAGATTTTTCAGAACTATTCATTATTTCACCATTTAAAATAATGAGTAATCTAAGGTCATTTGATAATTCATCAGTATTAATTCCATTTGGAAGAGGAATTTTAGATTTTCTCCTTTCCTCATCACTTAAATTATCTAAAATTTTAATCTTTTCAGATAATGAATAATTAACATCATCTGCAATAATTCTTAATTTTTTTAATAAATCTGAAAGTTCAGTAAAATCTTTCTTTTTAAGTAAGTTTGCAAAAGCATCTAATTTACCTAATTTATTTGTGTATAAATATCTACATACAACGTCCAATATTAATTTATTACATTTATTTGTATAACGTTTTGAAAAACTTAGTGTAATCATTCTTCTAATTACCTTGAGTAGTTCCTCAGTACTATATTTTTCAGGAAATTTTATTATATCCGATCGTAATTCTAAATATCTTTTGTTGTATTCAATAATAATCTGTTTATCTCCCTCATATTGATTTTGATCGTCCTTATAATATGATTTTAATGCGCTAATTATTCTTTTATCACTAAACTTATATATATTATCCTGATTTGATACATCAATTAATAAACCTTTATTAACAGCGCTTTCTAAAAAGTCTAAAACATCTAATAGTTCATAACCCCAAACCTGAGCTAGAATATCTGCATCAAATTTATTCCCAATTACAGACGCACTTTCAAGTATTCTCCTCCATTTTGATTCAAACTCATCAAAAATTTGATGATAATAACTATCAATATCTTCAAAATTTGGGAGTGATTCTATATCTACTGTTTTAGTTAAAAAATATCCATCTGGTGTATATTTCAAAGATTTATCTGAAATCCATGATTCTAAAACTTTAAAAACATATAGAGGTGTTAATTTAACATTAGATTCTGATTTTAATTGTTTATTATAATCATTAAATAAATTATTTATTTGATTCATTGAACTACTTGCAATTTTAAATTTATTTTTTTCCGTACTAAGATTTTTTACAAAATCAACAAGGTTAAATGATTTAACGTCTAGTAAATCTATTAATTCAAAAAAGTTATTAGTTTCATCATTTAAATTATTTAATTCTTTTTTTAAGTCCTGATAATTTAATCCCCTGTAAGAACCTTTAATCTCTGCACGGACAGTTATTATAATGCAGAGATTTTTTCTAAGGAAAAAATTTCTATTTACAGTCCTGATGAAATGCTTAAGTAATGTTAATGTTTCTGGATCAACCCAATGAATATCTTCCATTATAAATAAGACCTTTTTATTAATGTTTGTGAGCCTATCTATTATCTCAAGTGAGATTTCATTCATAGATTTTTTTGAGCTACTGTTAAAATCTGAGAATCCCAATGGGATTCCTACTTTATCACTCGCTATATTTATAATTCCTTTCGTTAATTTATCAGTAGATTCTGATCTGCTATTCCAGTCCTCACCAATTAATCTACTAAAAGCTTGTAGAAATGGCTCAAATGAAACAGCATTTTCGTCTTGAATCTCATCACAATCGCCATAGAAAATATTCCAATTATTTTCTTCAAAATCTCTAAAGGATTCTTTCAAACTTCTTGTTTTTCCAATACCCATTGGAGCATCAATTAACATTATGTTTAAATCATCCGACATTTTATTTTCTACAGCTTTATAAATTGATTCTCCAGGATTCATGACAGTTCTTATATAAGGAACTTCATCAAGAATTGAACTTTCAGTAGATTCTTTAGATTTTTTCTCAAATAATTTATCTAGATAATTATCCAATATGTAATTTAATATTGAAATTGGTGAAATAATGATAAAGCTTAAAAATAAATTTTGAACTGAAAGTTCATATATTATTATTCTATTAAAAATTATCAATGATATTAGGCCTAAAAACAATCCTGTGATTGCTTGTCTTCTTCTATAACTATTTTTTGTTAAAACACCGTATTGGAAATAGGATTTTCCAAGAATATTACCAATTAAAAGTGTAATAAATATTAGTAATACATGGATCAAAAATGGATATGTTTCATACTGAATAAAATAGAAAATAAAGATTGGAAAATAAGTAGCATACAAAGATGAATTAAAAAAAAATGTATATCCTAACGGAGTATGAAAACCATCTATATCTAGTCTGTTAACAATAAATAAATTAATTATTACAGGTAAAAAACTCATCAAAATAGTTAGGGATAATAACCATGCAACGACATTAACTTCACCAACGTCTACGTCACTACTTGGAATAATAAATGAGCAAACATATATCATTGTAAATGATAAAATCATTGGAATTAAAAAATAAAACACTACATATTTAACCTTGTTTATAACAGATAGAAGTAATTCTTTATTAGAATTTATAGTAGATATAAATATGTTTTTTCTATTAATAAATATTAATGAAAAACCATAAGCAAGTGAGACAAAAAGTATAGCTAAAATTAGTACAAGAAAGAGTTCAAATAATAATGGCAAATCCCTTTTGTCAATAGTATATCCTCTAGTAAATATTGATTCAAGAAAACCTAAAGATTTTTCATAAGTTTTAAAATCAGTATTAACTAGCCAAATTTTATCATTAATAATATCAATATTACCCACAGTAAAAAGACCCAATCGGTCTAAATTTAAATCTTCAAGGACTTTATTTAAATCATCCTCTATAATTAATCCATTTATTAAATTTTTAGATTTTTCAATTCCAAGAATTTGAATTAATTCATTTGATTGAATTATTCGATGATTGGTGTTTGAAATTAACGATTGGTTTACGATCTCAAATGTTTCATTGTCACAATCTTCTCTAACAAGAATAGATGTAATATTAGCATCGGAAAGAGGGACGTTTCCAAGAACTTTATACCTTGTGTTTAATAACTGTGATAGGGCATCATCATAGGCATACTCAATTGCATCATCAACAAACCCAAAATAGTGTGGCATCCCAGAATAAAATTCGAAGAACTCTATTTTACTAATTACATTATTTACAATTGTATTTTTTGTTAATAAAATGCTTTTTTCAATATCAATAGCATAATTATTGTCATTTTCAATTTGATAAATAGAATCTATATATTGTAAAGCTATGTCTAAAAAAAATTCATTATTATAATTTTGTCTTGATATATATTGTAATGTGTTAATGTGAACTTTGTACTGTTCTAACTTTAAAGAATCTTGAGTAACTGATTTATTTTCAGAATTTGAATATATAATTGTAGAAAAAAGTAAAACAAAAAAACTTAAATAATTTTTCAAGATCTATGGATTATATAATTAAATTTATGATAATTAATTATAAATTATAAGATTCTTTACTATAAATTATGAAATTCAATAGTTTTTTTGATAGTATTCAAGCAGGGTTGAAAAAAGATATTAAATCTAGAAGACTTAATATGAAAATTTCAGTTAAAGAATTTAATGAATTATCAAAAAAATATTTTAAAAATTTAAATGATAATGCCGATAGATTTACGTTTACAGTGGAAAAGATGGATAAAAACAATATTTTATTTATTTTGAGATCTTATTTTAGCTTATATGTAGAGGTTAAAAAAAACTCGATAGAAGTTTTTAAAAATTTCCCCAAGAAATTTATATTATTGAAAGAGGTTAATAAATCAAATCATTATTTTACGCCTAAAGTATTTTTGAAAGGAACAATAATGTATTCCGTAAAAGCTGCCTATTCATCAGCAAATAAAATGAACGGAGTTACATTATGGGATAATTTGAAGACCGTTGAAGGCACCAAAATTGTTCCTAGTGTTCAAATAAACTATGAGTACATAAACCCTATTATTTGAAGAGAATAAAAAATTTATTTAAAAGTGGTCGAAATAAAATAACAAAAAATAATATAAATTAAATAATATGAAAATTACAGGCTCAAAAATTGAGGAATTAACTATGGCTGACTTAGATCAGCAAAAAGACTGTTTAAAAATTCTTAGTGAGAGAGATTATATTCGTGTAACTGAATTAAATCTTGAAGCTGACGATCCATTTATGATATTTGAAACTGATAATGATGATAGATTTTGGGATGATATAAATGAAATCACAGATAGTTTTGTATAATATAATATACATCAGAGATAAAATATTTTGTAACTAAAATAAACTGATTAACTATCTACAATAAACATATTAAATGAAAAATCAATTTTTAAATTAGAATCAAAAAAAATTAAAAATATTAATTTATGAAAGTATACGGTAAAAAAACAGTTATTATTGATTGTGAGTGGGAACTTGATGATCAACCAGAACTTAAAAAAAAATTAGAATCAATGGAAGATTATGAACTCATTAACTTTTTAAATAATAATGGTAAATATGAGGATACTGGTGAAGATGAACTTAGTTTTGAAGTAGACTACATTGGAGATGATTGGAAAGATTAATTTAAAATATTAATGAAGTCATAGACTATATTAAATAAATAAAATAAACAATTATGAGTTATACAGAAACAATGATGGAATATGTGTACGATCAATATTGTGACAGTTATAGTATGGAGGACACATTAGATTTTTTAGAAGATGAAATAGATTTTACAAGAGAAGAAATTAAAGATATGATTCAGTATACAATAGATTATAACAAAGATCATTTCATTAAAGACTATAATTCATTAGTTGAGGGTTTTAAATCCAAATTAACTTTCACTGAAATAGACTGTAAAAAAGAAAAAATTAAATGGCCCAAAAAGAGTGGTGTATATGTGATTTGGAAAAATGATGATAGTTCACTTGATAATTTAATTTATGTCGGGATGACAGGAAAATATAAAAGAGTGAACGAAGACGAAGTAGCTTTTAATTCAGGTTCTTTTGATAAAAGAAAAGGGAGATGGACCCCCTATAGATTTTGTGAGTCTGTTAAAGATGGTGAACACCAATTTTCATTTAGGTTTGGACCATTAGAATCTAATGTAGATAAACAGTCAAAAATAAAATATCAGGATAATGCTTATAGTAAAACAATACCATACTCAGAGTTGAAAATACATTGTTTTCATGTATCAGATAATCACAGAGATGATTATACACCTGAACTTCTTGAAAAAGAAATACTAACTAAGTATTTAAAAAGTTTAGGAAATCTTCCTCCAGCTAATAATGAGTTGTAATTTTGAGAATTAAACTGATATTTTAAATGAAGCAATTGAAAGATTATTAAACAACTCTGATAAAGCTATCGCAGTTGTTTTATTAATTTAAAGATTATTTACAATATCTAAGTGATAATATAACATCAAATATTTGATATAATGCTTGAATTTTATTAATTTTTAAATATAAAATTTAATAAAATAATGGCAGTAGAATATATAGAGTTTGGTAAGAAAGGAAGCAGTAAAGAAATAAATGAAATACTATCCCACATTTTTAAAAGAAATAATGATTTAAGCAAAGACAATAAAAGAGGAACCGCTGTTTGTATATGGGGAACACATGGGTTAGGTAAAACACAAATGGTAAGAGATTATGCTCTCAAACACAAGTGGAAGTTCTCTTATATTGCTCCTGCTCAGTTTGAGGAAATGGGTGATTTACATGGTATGCCTAATGTTATTGATCCCGATGAAAAAATTTCAGGCGATGAATATACTGTCTATAGTCCCCCGGATTGGGTCCCTAGAGAAGAAGGACCCGGAATATTATTGTTAGATGATATAAATAGAGCCGATGATAGAATACTGAGAGGATGTATGCAGTTATTGCAAAATTTTGAACTAACATCTTGGAAATTACCTCCAAAATGGCAAATTGTTGCAACTGCAAATCCTGAGGGTGGAGATTATTCAGTAACACCAATGGATGGTGCAATGCTCACAAGAATGTTGCATACAACACTTAAGTTTAATGCTAAAATATGGGCTGAGTGGGCCAATTCAGCTAATGTTGACCAAAGAGGTATTTCTTTTGTTTTAACTTATCCTGAACTTGTAAATTCAGATAGAACTACACCTAGAAGTTTAACTCAGTTTTTTGAACAAATCGCGCTAATTGAAGATCTTAAAGGGAATTTACAGCTCGTTGAAGCCTTAGCATTAAGTTCATTAAATGAGGTTACGGTTTCTTCGTTTATAGCTTTTGTTAACGATGAACTAACACAATTGATTGACCCAGAGGAAATTTTAGACGCGGAAGATTTTAAATCAATCTCAAAGAAAATTAAAGACATTTCAGTTGATGATTCGGGCGCAAAAAGAGTGGATCGTCTTTCAACAATGTGTTCGAGACTTTACTTGAAGTTAACATCTGAGGATTATAATCCTGAAAAAAATCACAGCAAAAATTTAGTTCAATTTTTACTTCTTGATTGTATCCCCAACGATTTACTTATGAGTTTGTATATGGACCTACAAAAACATGGAGGGGATGAAATTAAAGAAATGACTAGGGATAAAAAATTAGCAAGTAAACTATTATCAACCCTCTAAATCAACGATTATGCTAAGTAAAGATGATAAACAAAACGTTGCCAAAATAAAAAAATTAATCAGAACCAGAGATTTTGAAAAAATTGAAATGGGTATAGAATTGGTTCGGTCTATTAATAATCCTAAGATATTTGATGAATTATTGGGTAATGTTGAGATAGAAAAATGGGGGAGAGGCTTTAAACATGAATGGAAAGGAGCTGGACCAGACGAACACTATTTTCAAACTGCAATTCTTGGTTTGTTAAACTTTTCACCAAAAGGTTCAAAAGGATATGAAATTAAAGATTCCGTTCAAAATCTTCTATTAGAAGGTGAAATTAAAAGTGGTTATTCTTATGAGAGATCAAAAGTATACCTCAAATATTTATCAAATTTCTCCAATCTTAAAATCTTACAAATTAAACATTATAAAGAAATAGTTGGGTTTGAAGAAATTTATGTTTTGCCACTTGAAGGTCTTGATTTAGATCGAGGTTATTCTCTACCAAATTATGAAGAGAAATGGGGTTTTAAAAAACTTAAAAGACTATTTATTACACTTCCGTATTCCAACACTAGTAGGTATGCTGATGATCCTGATGAAAAAATTGAATTAAAAAAAATGCAAAGACTAGACTTTTTATCTAATTTAACTAGCCTGGAAACAGTGAAAATAAGTGGTGGTTGGTTTAACTATAATAGTACTTTTTTTTCAATTAAGGGATTGAGTTTTTTGAAGAATTTAAAATTTTTCTATAGTTATGATTTAGGTATTGATAATGTTAATGATTTAAATACTCTGAAAAATTTAAATTATGTGAAATTAAATGAAAATAATCTTACTGATATTTCAGGGTTAACTTCTTCTACTAATTTAGAATTTCTTGATGTAAGTAACTCAGGTAAATTATCTGACATTAGTCCCTTAAGTAAATTAAAAAATATCAAATTAATTGATTTATCAAGTACTTCTGTAAAATCATTAAAAGGAATAAAAAACTGTGTTAATCTTCATGGAATAGATGTGCAAAGTTCTCCAGTTAAAAATTTTGATGGTTTAATTAATGCAAAAAATATTTATAGTATAAATGCAGGACGTTGTAAAGATTTGGTGAATATAGAAGGAATAAAAAATTCATTAAAATTAAAGGAGATTATGTTAAATGATTGTCCATCACTTTTGAATCTAAAAGGACTTGAAAATTGTGAGGATTTAAGATCAATTTCAGTTTCAAAAAGTGGAATTTCAAATCTAGATTCTTTAATTAATTGTAAGAAAATATTTAGAAATAATTCGACAAAATGGGATGAAGAAACACCAGAATGGGTTGGCAATACTGGTTCTCAAAATAATCCTTTTGGGGGAGTTCATGAACTTGTAGAAAAAGTTGGCTATGGTAATCTTTATCAAGCAAAATATATAGGAGAAAAATGTAGGGAATACTATCCAGATAGAGATTGGAATGAGCCAACTTTGAATGAGTTTCAAATTACAGGATGTACAAATTTAGAGTCTGTTGAAGGATTAAAAAACTCAGGAATTCAATTACTTGTAATTAATAATTGTCCAAACATTAAAAACATCGAATATTTGTCAGAATTTTCACTTTTACAATGTTGTGATTTTACAGATTGTGCAAATCTTGAAAGTGTTACAAGTTTGTCTGATCTTAATTTAGTAGATGTAATAATACTGAAGAAGTGTTATAAGGTAAAACCAAAACCAAGATTCTTATTAATGGATTCATTTGAAAAAGTGAACGAGTACTTATTAAAATTTAAGAAAAATGAATCTGGAATTAAATTAGATTCAACTGAAAAAGCAAACTCAGAAAAACTAGAAAAATTATTACTTTCAGATGATTATAGTACTATTGAATTAGGCCTAGAATTAGCAAATTCAATATCAGACAAAGATATCTTTGACTTTCTTCTAGAGGACGTAAAATTTCTAAATAACAAGATTGTACCTAACAGCAAATTTTTAGGCAACAATAAAACTAAGGTCTTTAGAGAGTTTGCTTTAGAAGGATTGATTTCAATTGCACCTGATTCTTGTACCATTGCAAAGAAAATTAAAGAAAGTTTTAAAGAGAAAACATTATCTGGGGCTAACATAACTTCACTTCTGTCAGTTTCAGGATTTAGTAAATTAGAAAAACTAACGATTAAAGATACTGATATATCAAATGTTTCTGATTTATCAAGATTAAAGAATTTGAAAAGCTTATTATTTGATTTTAACCCAGAATTAAAAAATCTCTCTGGTATTGTTGGCCTAGTTAATCTTGAAAACTTGGGAATAAGAAACTGTAAAAATCTTATTGATTTAAGTCATGTTTCAGGTTTAAGTAAGTTATCGGGTATTCAAATAAATGATTGTGGCATAACCTCGTCTAACGGCTTGAAAAATCTTCCTATGTTGAGAAATATTAATCTAAACGATAATCCCAACCTGGAAAGCATAGATGAAATTGGTCAAATAGGTTCATTAAAAATTGTTACACTTAGTGGATGTCAAAATCTTAAGACTTTAGATTCACTAACAAAACTTTCTAATCTATCATTTTTAAGAGTTGATAAACATAATTTACAAACTGTAGAAGGGATTTCATCATTAATAAAACCTCTGATGGAAGGCTTAAGAAAAGAATAAATTATTTTGAGTAAAGACATAAACGAGGAAATATCAAGGTGTATAATTAAGATGCTATTAAAAGAGCCCTTTTATGCACATTTTTTAAGTGGAATTATTAGAGAAGTTACCGATAAAGTTCCAACAGCTGCTGTTGGATTTAAATCAGGAAAAATTGCCTTGTATGTTAACAAAAATTTCTTTTTAAAAGAATTAAGATCTATTACTGAAAGAGTTGCTGTTATTAAGCATGAAACTCTTCATATAATATTTAAGCATTTGTTTAGAATGAAAACTAAAAATTATGACAATCAACTTTTTAATATTGCTGCTGACATAGTAGTAAATCAATTAATTACCCCATGGAAATTACCAGATTCAGCAGTTACCTTAGAAACATTTCCCGAGTTAAAACTACCGAAAGATAAATCTGTTGAGTGGTATTACGAAAATTTAAAAAAAAATGCTTCAAAAGATTCAGAATATAAGAGGAGACTAATGGAAATTTCAGAACAGGGTACCCATAGCGACCATAAAATGTGGGGTGAAAATGAAAACTTTAGTATTGAAGTAGTGGAAACCGAGGTTGATAGGATGATTATTCAAGCAAAAGATCGTACACCTGTAAAAGATCATAGTACAATTCCTTTAGGTATAAAATCATTGATAAAAAGTATAATTGAAAAACGTAATCCGCAAATAGATTGGAAACGAGCACTTAAGCTTTTTTCATCAACAAGCAGAAGAACAAGAGTTTATCATACTATGAAAAGATTTAGTAAGAGATTTGGTACTCGTCCAGGCATAAAAATCAAAAGATTTCAGAAACTTGCTGTTGCCATTGACACATCAGGTTCAATTAATATTGATGATTTTAATACTTTTTTCAGTGAAATACATAGTATGTGGAAATTTGGAGCTGAGGTTGATGTTCTTGAATGTGATGCTGATGTTCAAAAAAAATATTCATATAGAGGCCGTACTCCAAAATTCGTTCACGGAGGAGGAGGCACTTCATTTGACCCAGTTTTTGAACACATTAGATCTAATAGATTTGAAAGATATGATGGTTGCATATATTTAACAGACGGTTATGCGCCTGAACCAAAAATAAAACCACCGTGCAAGGTTTTTTGGTGTATTACTAAAGATGGAAAAGTAGGCCCACATCTTAAATTTGGTAGGGTTGTTAAAATGACTAATTAATAAATTAAGATATGAAAAGATTGGTAAGAATTATAACACACTGTTGTAAAAAAACTTTTAAAAAACAAAATGATAAATTTTTAATCAATTGAAATCTATAAACTTAAAAAATCTTATTTATGAGGTCATTAAATTATTTTTCTCAAAATCTAAATTCAACTCAGTTGGAAAACTTGAATGGTTTCCACCGTCCGAAAAAGAAATAAAAAAAACCTTTGAGAAAAGTGGTGTTAAGGTATCTCAACAAAGACATCAGTGTTTCAAAACAGATGAATTTAAAATTAATTCTAAAACCAATTCGTCGGATTGGCATCAACTATTGATTAGTGAAATAGAAGAGGAGGGGGTTTTTTACTGTATATACGATTACAGAACATTATTAGGGATGGGACAAAAAACAAGATATAAGTTTCAATTAAAAAACTTTCAAAAAAACACTATCCTTTCTAATCATAATATTGAATTATTAGAAAAGAAAATGATTATGATTAGATGATTGGTTTTTATGTTACTCTGTGTTATACGATTTTACCTGTGTTATAATTTTGTAAATTAGATAAATTAATAATTAAACTATGAAAAAGTATAATAATCCACCAGAAAAAAGTGATTTTGAGTATTTCCAAAATTTCTCAGATTTTCAAATCGTAGTATTATGTGAATTTGAATTACTTAGAAAAAACAAAAAATTTACAAGAGCAGATATAGACCAAAATCCAAATCAATTATTAAATAATTTTATAATTAATTGGAAAGAGAATGAATTTAAAGAAGTTTCATTTAGAGATAGATCTAGTTTCCAAGTTGATATTCAGAAAATAATTCCATTTTTATGGACTGTTTTTGGAGATATGTCTGATAAAAATCACCTTCACATTTTTAAAGATAGACTTACTGATGAAGAGTCTAATAGACTACAAAAGATTCTAATGGATCTTCAAATTAAATGGGAAAAAGATTTCATGGAATACAAATCAATTTCAATTTTGACAGATGAAGAAATAATAGTAAGATGGAGTGAAGAAAAAGGTATGTATGAAGAAATCAAATCAAATGTTTGAAGGTTAAAATTTGAATTCATATGACAAACGAAATGAGAACTTTTGTAACTGTGGTGTCAAAAAATCCAAAAGTTTTCTTACGTTTAAAGAAAATTATGAAACTACATCTTTAAATAAAATTAATTATATATAGGTTCAAATAATATAATTTAAAATGAATTATGTCAGAGTTAACAAAAATATTTTTTGGAGAAATCGATAAGGATAAATTATTAAAATCCAAAAATTATGAAAGAGGGTTCTGGGATTTTGAGGAAGACTTTATAAAACTAAATGAACCTATTAATTGGGAACACGGTGTTTTTCAATATTTTTCTAATAATCATAATGAATTTTGGTCAACTGTAACCGGACATTTTAAAAAAAATAAATCAGAAAATTTTAATGAAATTAAAAAAGAACTTATTAAAATTAGTAATGATTTTAATATACTTTCTGATTTGATAGAGTTAATTACATTAGGTGGAGGTGAATTATTCGATATAAAAGATGAATTTGATCTAGGAAGTACCTTAATCGAAGAAGAAAAAGGTGATGTTTTTCAATTTATTAATCTTGAAAACTATGGTATATCTAATCTAAAAAAAGATAATTCTGTTTGGATTTTTGAAGTATTAAAATACGATGAAGTATCCTATGATATTGAAAACAACAGTTTAAATTTAAATTATGAATCCTCTGAAGATTTAAAATTAATTGAAAGATTTTCGTTTTCAGTTTTAATAAAAAAGTAATTCTTACAACTTTAAAGAACTTTTAAAACCTTCCACAAATTACTCAATACTTACACTAAGAGATTGATATTATTAAAACTCAAATTTTACAATTAGTAAAAATTAACGGTTCTGATTTTTAATTTATTGAAATCTAAGGAGAAAAATTAAGAAGAACAACTAGAAATTATAACACACTTTAATTTCTTCTCTTATCTAAAATCAGTGATTTTAATCATATTCTTATCAAAAATATTTAACTTAAATACATCCTTTTGGAAGGATTCGAACTAGTCAAAAAATAGGGTGATTTATAAAAATATAAACCCATGATTATCAAGGGTTTATAAATTTCGGTCTGGACGGGAACTAAACCAACGAAATATTCTTATGTATTAGTTTGAACCTCAATTACTTATATATTTTTGTTTTTTCTGTTATCCTCCTTAGGTGGACAAATCTTATCCACTTTGGGTGGATAATTGTTAAATGAAAACCAACGAGTTATATAAGGTGTGTTATAAAATTGTTGGTTTTTATGTTACTTTGTGTTACACGATTTTACATGTGTTATAATTTTGTAAATTAGATAGTAAATAAATGTTTTAAAAATGAAATTTACTGTTAAATGGGAGGTTGAGTTTTACGACCATGATAAAAAATTATACTGTGATATTGATGAGAATGAGGATAACATTAATAACCTGGATGATATTCACGAGTTTTTAGAGGAAGGTGTTGATCAGAATAAGTTTTCACCGGAAGATCAAGTTGAATTCTATGATGGAGATTTTAACATAGAGTATGTAGTAATATATAATGGAAATGGAGAAATATTGTGGAAAGATGAAGATTATGATTTCACAGATTGATTTAAAGGAATTATTAGATAAAATCATTGAACTACACTTTGATAACTACAAGTTTACTCAAAAAGGAAGTTTAGAATGGTGTCCGATAATTGGAAAAATTCAGTCAAAAAATAGGGTGATTTATAAAAATATAAACCCTTGATAATCAAGGGTTTATAAATTGCGGTCTGGACGGGACTCAAACCCATTCATAATTACCTAATAATCAAACCCTTAAAAACACCCTCTGAATACTATGTGTTCTAAATTTGTAGGTTTTTGAACACTCTGTGTTCTCAATGAACCCATTGTGTTCAACGATTTATAGATGTGTGTTCTAAAAATCGGTTCAGATATAATTGAAATATTTTGTAATTAATATTACTTTTAAAATCTAAAATTTTATATTTAAAAAACTATACTTATGAAAAATATTGGAATAACACAATGTATAATCCCTCTTCAATCAGGTGAGGGTCATATCCCCATTTTTGACAAGGATTTCAGTATCCCAAAATTAAAACGAATGTTTTCAGTAGATTGTTTTGTTGATCCACTTAAAGAGTTAAAAATTGATTACTACAAAATTGTAAGTAAAGACTTGAAGTCAATTCAAATAAATTCTGAAGGTAAAATTGAGGGTTATCCAACTCTAAAAATTAATTTATATACAATAGATAGTTGGGTATATGATAGTAAAATACCTAAAATTGTTGAGTCTTTTTCAATGAAATTTTATGATGAAAAAATGTGGGATGGTGAAGAACCGTTTTATTTTGAAGATTGGAATGGGAAAACAACTTTAAGGGGTTTATTTGGTTCAAAACCCGTTGATGAAGTTTATAAAGAAATATTAGATTCTTGTGAAAAAGGTAAAACAGTTAAAGTGGAATAAGAGAAATCAGAAAGATTTACAAATGAAATCTCGTTCATTAATTAATAACACACTTTATTTACTTCTCTTTTCAAAAATCAGTATAACCAACTGATTTATATTTAATTACATGATATTATTAAAAATAGGGAGTGACTCGAACCACCTAAAAAAATAACTCCCTGAAAATTAGGGAGTTATAAATTTAGAAGTGGTTGCGGTCTGGACGGGACTCGAACCAATACTTTAACTACTTGTAGACCAGTGTTTTAACATCCTACCTTATAACACGGTGTGTTATAAAATTGTTAGTTTTTATGTTACTCTGTGTTATACGATTCTACTTGTGTTATAATTTTGTAAATTAGGGTTTAGAGAAAAAATAAAATGGAATTATTACAAAAATACAACTTGTCCAGTTTTAAAAATGTTAAATCAATTAAACTAAATTCTTATAATACACTATGGGACAAAATTAGTCTTAATAATATTTTAACCTCTAATGAACTATGGGATTTCCGTAGTGAAATATCAAAAATCAGTTTAAATCAATTTGATAAATTAGAGAATTATGGAATGGATTATAATTTAGAACTTGATGAGTCTTTTTTTAACTCTAATAGTCTTAAAACTCTTAATCTACAAAACGTTAAATTTTCATCCAGATTAAAATTTGATTTACCTAATCTAAGAGAACTTAATTTATCTAATGTGAATTGTTCTTCACTAAATAAGTCTATTTGTAATTCACTAAATTTAGAAAACTTATCGATGTGGAAAGTTCAATTCAAAAAACTACCAGATGAAATTTCAAATCTAGTGAAACTGAAAAAAATTACAGTTTATAATAAACTAGAAACTATAGAAAATATTCAATTTCCTGACAGTCTAGAAGAAATTGACTTTAGAACAAATAAATTAGAGGTAATCCCTGATAGTATTTTAAAATTATCCAATATAAAATCTATAGACTTATCTGATAACAAATTTTCAAAATTTCCCATCATTGAAAATATTAACTTAACTAAGTTAAGTTTTCATGATACCCCTTTTGGAATTTTCAAATCAAACGTAGAAAAAGTAAAAAATAAATGTAAAAATTCAGAAATATTGGGTGGAAGAAACGGATTTTATGTTGAGGAAAAGGAAAAAGAGGGTATTTACCTTCCACAAACAAAAAAATACTATTTTCCTGATAGAATGGAAGGAACAACTCAAATGAGATGGTAGAAATATAATAGAAGATATAACTCTTAAACAACTTGAAAGACTTTTATTCAACTATTGGAGTTAGTTTTTGAACACTCTGTGTTCAAATGTTGTATGATTTTACCAGTGTTATAATTTTGTATATTAGGATGTATAAGATATTTTAAAATGGGTTACACTTTATACAATATTGATTTAAAAAGAGACGAACAAAATTATATATGTTTTTCAGGTTGGTTTCTTTCAAAAAACCCAATAACTGAGTTACAAAAACAAAGTCTAATAAAGTTTTTAAAGAAAGATTATGAAAATTTATTCATAAAAAAATTTGATGGAGAAGGGGAAGATTTATATGATTATTGTAATGACTTTAATTACTTTGAATTAGATCTTATAGGTGAAAACTCAGTAATTATTCTTGACTTAAACTATGTTGAAGAATATGACGAAACAATAGATTTAAGTGACTTTATACTATGTAATGATAATAATAAAATTATGTTATTTGATAAAGATGGTAATACATCTAATTTAGATTTATAACACACTTTAATTTCTTCTCTTTTTGTCCTCCCATTTATCCTCCCTTAACGAAAAAAACCCTCGTAAATACTTGATTTAAAAGGGTTTATCATCTTAAAGAGCGGTCTGGACGGGACTCGAACCCGCGACCCCCTGCGTGACAGGCAGGTATTCTAACCAGCTGAACTACCAGACCTAGATTAGCGAATGCAAATATAC
>Ga0209659_1000474_pt1 | contig 25400 bp, 23 predicted proteins | sample SaaInlLV_10m_DNA_FD_184658 | JGI IMG/M metagenome (GOLD analysis project Ga0209659, IMG submission 184658) | Marine microbial communities from expanding oxygen minimum zones in the Saanich Inlet - SI072_LV_10m_DNA (SPAdes) (version 2) | ecosystem: Environmental > Aquatic > Marine > Intertidal... | reverse complement strand
CAAAACTACCCTAATATGAAGGTGTTATACACTAGAATTGGTGATACTTTCCCAACATTAAAAGACAGAACAGACCTAGCAAATAACTCTAATGCTGACTTATTTATTTCTATTCACTGTGATTCTTTTACTAAATCCTCTGCTAAAGGCTCTTCTTCACACGTTATGGGTTTACGATACACTGAGGCTAATTTAAGAGTAGCTCAGAAAGAAAATTCAGTAATATACTTGGAAGATAATTATGAAGAAAATTATGATGGTTTTGACCCTTATTCACCAGAAAGTATTATTGCTTTTTCACTTAATCAAACCACCTTTTTGGAGCAAAGTATATTGATAGCACAAAAAATCCAGGAGCAGTTTAGAGATAGAGTAAAACGAACTGATAGGGGAGTGAAGCAAACTCCACTTTGGGTTACTAGAGCAACGTCAATGCCTAGCGTACTGGTTGAGCTCGGTTTTATTTCCAATGAAGCGGAGGAAGATTTTCTTAACTCAGATGATGGTCAAACCTTTATGGCTTCTGCTATATACAGAGCAATTAAGGATTATAAAAGAGAGCTTGAATTATCTGATTTTCTAGAAGAAAATTTAGTTGAAAATGAAATAGAGAAAATAGATTCAATAAAATTATATGATAAAAAAGAAATTGTACAAAATAAGGTTGAAAAATTAGATTCAACAAAGTTGTATCAAAAAAATGAAAGCGTACAAAAAGATATTATATTTAAAGTTCAAATTAGCACATCATTAAAACCTAAAAAAATAGGTAATGTTGAGAACTATGAAGTAGGTAATTATAAAGAGAATAATATTTACAAGTATACAATAGGGAGCGAGGATACATTAGAAGAAGTTAAAGAATTACGAAAGTTGGCAGTTAAGAATGGGTATGCTGATGCCTTCATTATTGCTTTCTTAAAGAATAAGAAAGTAAGTATTTCTAGTGCTGTTGAATATCAAAATAAAAAACAATGACAAAAGTAAAATCAGAATTAAAAATTGGATTAGTTGGAATCATTGCGATTTTCATTTTAGTATGGGGTATTAATTTCTTGAAAGGAAATAACATATTTGGTGATTCTAACAAATATTATGCCATTTACAGTAACATAGATGGCCTTGAATCGTCATCACCTGTTAGGATAAACGGACTTACAGTTGGTAACGTTACAGAAATTTATTTTCACCCCAATAATTCAGGAGATATCATTGTTGAATTTACTTTAAATGACGATATCCGTTTTCCAATTAATTCAGTTGCGAAGATTTATAACTCTGATATAATGGGCACTAAAGCTGTTCAATTAATTTATGGAAACTCTAATTCATATGCATCCTTTGGAGATACGCTTTTTGCAGATGTTGAAGATGGACTTAAAGAGGAGGTAAATAAACAAGTTTTACCGCTTAAAAATAAAGCTGAAGAATTGATTTCATCTATTGATTCTGTAATGACAGTAATAACTACTGTTTTAGATAAAGATGCTAGAGAAAGTCTTTCGGGAAGTTTAAGGAGTCTGAATAGAACGTTTAGCACAATGGAACTCGCAATGGTTAAACTTGATAGTGTAATTTATAAAAATGATGCTAGAGTTTCTAATATCCTTCTTAATGTGGAGTCGATAACTACAAACCTTCACAACAACAATGAGCAAATAACGAATGTTCTTAGAAATTTTGAGTCAATATCAGATTCTCTTGCAAAATCTAATTTTAAAAGCACTATTAAGAATCTAGATAGTTCCTTGTCAGAATTTGATAAAATTTTACGGAAAATAGATAAAGGAGAAGGAACAATAGGTCTACTTCTTAATGATAAAGAAATGTATAATAACCTTACAAGTGCTTCGAAACAGTTGGATTTACTAATTGAGGATATGAAAAGATACCCAAAACGTTATGTTACATTTTCTTTATTGGGTGGTAGAAGAACTTCATTTGAAATTTCAAAGGACTCTGTTAAATAAGCAAGGATGATTCAGCAAATCGTATTTTTAGTTTTACTTATTGGCTTTAGTGCATTATTTACAGTTAATATTCGACAAATAAAAAAGAATATTAATCTAGGAAAAGACGTTGATAGATCATCAAATTCTAAAGCACGTTGGAAGGAAATGATAAGAGTTGCTTTAGGTCAGTCCAAGATGGTTAGTAGACCTATTGCAGGTTTTCTTCATATTTTAATTTATGTGGGTTTTGTAATCATAAATATTGAGGTAATTGAGATAATTATAGATGGAGTTTTTGGTACTCATAGAGTATTATCATTTTTAGGTCCAGTATACGGGTTTTTAATCGGTTCATTTGAAGTATTAGCCGCATTAGTACTGATTTCTTGCGTTTTCTTTCTAACGAGAAGAAATATTATGCGTATTCCTCGTTTCTGGAGTAAAGAAATGAAAGGATGGCCAAAAACAGATGCAAATCTTATACTCGTATTTGAAATTGTTTTGATGTTTGCATTTTTGTTGATGAATGCCAGTGATTCACTTTTGGTGGCTATGAATTCATCGTACTATACTGTTGAATTTTCAACCCCAATTAGTCAATATTTTATTCCTTTAATAGGTCATTTATCAGAAGCAAATTTAATTTTAATTGAACGAGCCAGTTGGTGGTTTCACATCATAGGTATTCTAGCTTTTTTAAATTACTTAGTAGTCTCAAAGCATCTACATATAATTTTAGCTTTCCCAAACACCTATTATTCAAACCTAGAGTCAAAAGGAAAGTTTGCAAATATGGATTCCGTTACCAGTGAGGTAAAGAAAATGCTAGACCCTAATATTGACCCTTTTGCTATAACAGATGATGCCGCACCAGAACGATTTGGAGCAAAAGATGTTAAAGATTTAAGTTGGATTCAATTAATGAACGCTTACAGTTGTACTGAATGTGGAAGGTGTACATCTGAGTGTCCAGCTAATCAAACTGGTAAAATACTATCTCCAAGAAAAGTAATGATGGATGTGAGAGATAGAGTAGAAATTGTAGGAAAAGGAATTAAAAAAGAAGGTGAAGGATTTGATGATGGTAAATCATTATTAGATTCTATTTCCAAAGAAGAATTATGGGCTTGTACATCTTGTAACGCATGTACTGAAGCCTGTCCAATCAATATTGACCCATTGTCCATAATTGTGGATTTAAGAAGGTATTTAGTGATGGAAGAATCTGCAGCGCCAATGGAACTTAATAATATTTTTAACAACATAGAGAATAACGGCGCTCCATGGCAATTCTCAATGTCGGACAGATTAAATTGGAAAGATGAGTAACAAAGTTGATTTAGAAGAGAAGATTGTTGATGGGCAATACATTAGTCCTGTTTTACCAAATAATGTTAAGAATTATTTGATTGATATTGACGGAACTATTTGTGATGATATTCCAAACGAAGAACCTGAACGTATGGCAACTGCTGGACTTTACCCAGATGCTTTAGAAACATTAAACAAATGGTATGGAGAAGGACACATTATTACCTTTTTCACCTCAAGAGTAGAAGAGCATAGAGATGTTACTGAAAAGTGGCTGAATGAAAATGGCTTTAAATACCATGGATTACTCATGGGTAAACCTAGAGGAGGAAATTATCACTGGATTGATAATCACTTAGTACGTGCTACACGTTTTGATGGAAAATTTACAGACTTAATTGAGAAAAAAGTAACCATTCAAGTATTTGAAAAATAAGATATGAGTCAATTAATAGTACCAACAATGGCTGAACTAATGGCCAAAGGAGAAAAGGCAGATGTTCTTTTTTGGGTAGGTTGTGCTGGAAGTTTTGATGATAGAGCAAAAAAAATCACCAAAGCATTCGTGAAACTATTAAACAAAGCAAATGTAAAATTTGCTGTATTAGGAACTGAGGAAAGTTGTAGTGGTGACCCTGCTAGACGCTCAGGAAATGAGTTCCTTTTTCAAATGCAAGCCTTGAGTAATATTGAGGTAATGAATGCTTATGAAGTACAAAAAGTGGTTACCGCTTGTCCGCATTGTTTCAATACTTTAAAAAATGAATATCCAGAGCTAGGGGGTAAGTATGAAGTTGTTCATCACACACAATTACTCAAAGAATTATTAGATGATGGTAAACTTACCATTGAAGGAGGCTCTTTCAGTGGCAAAAAAATCACTTTTCATGACCCTTGCTACTTAGGCCGTGCAAATGATGTTTATGAAGCACCAAGAGAGTTAATTCAAAAATTAGATGCTGAATTAGTTGAAATGAAGCGTTGTAAGGCAAAAGGTTTGTGTTGCGGAGCAGGAGGAGCTCAGATGTTCAAAGAGCCAGAAAAAGGTAATAAAGACATCAATATAGAACGTACTGAAGATGCTTTAGAAGTAAAACCTAATTTTATTGCTACTGGATGTCCTTTTTGTAATACTATGATGACTGATGGAGTAAAGAATAAAGAAAAGGAAGAAGATATTCAAGTTTTAGATATTGCTGAAATGATAGCTCAAGCACAAGATTTATAAGATGTTTATACCTTACTCAGAAGTCGATAAAAACGCTAGAATTTGGATATATCAGTCAGATAGAAAATTAAATTCTGAAGAACTTGATGATATTAAAATTCAACTCACAGAATTATGTGAAAAGTGGAATGCACATGGGGACCCTTTAGCCTGTTCCTTTCAGCTTTACGATTGGTTTATTTGTTTGTTTGTTGATGAAAGTAAATTTAACGCTAGTGGATGCTCCATTGACAGTTCTGTAGCTGTGATTAAGTCCATTGCTAATCAATATAATATCGATTTCTTCAATAGACTAAACATCGCATTTTTAGAGGGAGAAGAAACCAAAGTACTTCCACTAAACGATTTTAAAAGGTGTGTTTCATCAGAAATGATAGTTTATAATAATTTAGTTAAAACAAAGGGTGAGTTCGAGGAAAACTGGAAAGCATCTATAAAAGATACTTGGCTATCTAAATACTTAGAGAATTAATCATTCCAAATATCCTCTTTGGTAGAAATCCGTTCGTTAAAACGCTCATTAAAGCCTTCTAGTCTTTTCCATTCATTTGGCAATTCATCGATCGGGAATATGATAGAATTAGGCAATGTCTGAAAGGATATTCTATTGATATTTTTATCACTAATTCCAATATTCATTTGGCTACAACTTATGGTATTGATGCCAGTTATTTTGTCATTTTCATCTTTAATGACATAAACTGTCTGTCCATTACCTTTCACATTAATTTTTTGAAGCTCATTACGCTTAAAGTAACCAGTCATGTCTTTACCTTTTATCTGGTTATAAAGCCCTAGACTATCCTTGGAAATTATAAAGGCGTTTTTTTGCATTTCAAGAAGGTCAATGTTATTGTCTTTCAAGCGTAATATAATGTGATCACTTGTTAACTGATATTCATCAGACCATAATATTGGAGACTCAAACAACTGAATGGTTGAATCTCTCATAAAATAGATTAACTCTTGAGATTTTCCTTGTAAATTTTCACTATAAAAATTAGCCATTGTAAAGGCTTTAATCTGTTGATATTTCAAACTATCAAGATTTGCTACAATAGTATCAGAATGAAGAAATAAAGTATCTTCTTCAAAGTCTGCCACGAGTAGGGGTGAATCGGTTATTATGGAGCTGTCTAGCTTTTCAAAATATTCTGCTTTATTTCCATAAATAGAGTAATCATTTGTTGTGTCTTGTATTTGAATATTATTGATTGCCAATCCATAGCCATTATTTCTATCATAGTACAAGCTATCACCAGATAACTTTTGATTATCACTCCACAAGTAGGCATTCTGATTAAATTGTGATTTATCTGTAAGAGTGTTGTACCAACCGTTTTCGCAGTAAATTAGGTTATCATCTGAAGTTATTGTTGTTGGCCCAAAGAAATAAGCTATTTCGCTTTCAGTATTAAAGTGAAGGGTATCGCAAACAATAAGATAATTAGGATTAGTTAGGCTAACATTATCTTTAAATATTAAAAATTTACTTTCTGAAATATAGTCACCTTTATCACTTATTAAAACATTCTCTCGGCTAGTTATTCGTGCAGGAGTATAATATGAAGCCACATTTGTTTCTAAGAAATAATGAATTTCATCGGTGAGTAGTTTCATTGTTTTATCTTTTAAAACAATATCATGTTTAACGATTGCCTTTTGTTCTTGTCCGTTATAATTAAGCTTTTTGCCGTATAAGTGCATTGTATCTCCCTGATTGATATGGATATTGCTAAAAGCTTCAAAACGATTCTCTTTAAAATAATACCAGGCACTATCACAGTTCATAATAGCACCATTATGGTTGAAAATTACGTTACCGACTAATCGGCGAATATCAGGGTATTTTTGTTGATCAAAAAAGGTGTAGTCGGCATTAATTATTTCAAGCTGAGTTTTTTCTTGAGCATATATAACATTTACAAAACATAGCAGAAATGTTATATTTCTTAAAAAAGCCAAATTATTACCTGTTTAATGTTTGGGTTCTATCAGGACCAACAGATACAATAACAATTGGAGTTTCTAATTCATTCTCTAGAAAATCGATATAATTATGAAGTGCTTCTGGAGCATCTGATAAACTGCTAAGACCAGTCAAGTCTTCTGTCCATGCAGGGATTTCTTTAAAAATAGGGGTGATAGTATCCTCTGAAGCATCAAATGGTAGATAATCAATTAATTCACCATTGTATTCGTAGTGAGTACAAACTTTAATTGATTTTAAATTACTAAGTACGTCAGCCTTCATCATCATCAGTTTAGTAACGCCATTAATAGCAATTGCGTATTTCAAAGCTGGTAAATCAATCCAACCACATCTTCTTTTTCTACCTGTTGTAGCACCAAACTCATTACCAACTTTACCAATGAATTCACCTACTTCATCAAATAATTCAGTGGGGAAGGGTCCACTTCCAACTCTAGTACAATAGGCTTTAAATATCCCAAATACATCATTGATTTTATTCGGCGCAATACCTAATCCAGTACATGCACCAGCAGAAATTGTATTTGAAGACGTTACAAAAGGGTAAGAACCAAAATCAATATCAAGCAGAGTTCCTTGTGCACCTTCAGCTAAAATTTTCTTTCCGTTCTTTTGTGCTTGAAATAAATAGTGTTCGCTATCTATGTGTTGAAAGGTTTTTAGAGTTTCAATACCTTCAAACCATTCTTTTTCTAATTCACTTAAATTGAAATCCATAAAGTCATTATTTAGCAAACGACTATGTTTTTCAACGAGCTTATCATAGCTATCTTTAAAGTCAGCTGAAGAAATATCACCTACTCTTAGTCCATTTCTTCCTGTTTTATCCATGTAAGTTGGTCCAATACCTTTTAGTGTAGAACCAATTTTACTTTTACCTTTTGCTTTTTCAGATGCTGCATCTAATATTTTATGAGTGGGTAAAATGAGGTGTGCTTTTTTGGAAATAAGCAATTTTGAGACTAAATCGATATTCATCTTATTTAATGCATCAATTTCTTTTTTAAAGATTATTGGGTCTATAACCACACCATTTCCAACGATATTGATGGCATTTTCTCTAAAGATTCCAGAAGGTATGGTGTGCAAAACATGTTTTATACCGTCAAATTCAAGCGTATGACCAGCATTTGGACCACCCTGAAAACGTGCAATAATATCGTAGTCGTTTGTTAATACATCTACAATTTTCCCTTTTCCTTCATCGCCCCATTGAAGGCCTAACAATACATCTACGGACATTTATTTTATTTTTTTGATTGACATTTTTCGCAAATACCATAAAGGTTGAGTGAATGGTTATTCACTTCAAATTTTAACAATTCTTGAACAGTATTTTTAATATTCTGAATTCTTGGATCACAAAATTCAGTAACAGAATTACAACTAGAACAAATCACATGGTCATGCTGACCACTTATTAATGATTTTTCGTATTGAGATTGATTTTTTCCAAATTGATGTTTTCTAACCAATTTACAATCCATTAAAAGCTCAATAGTATTGTAAAGCGTAGCTCTACTTACTCTGTACTTTTTATTTTTCATCTTGATGTAGAGGGTTTCTATATCAAAGTGTCCTTTATGGTCGTAAATTTCTTGCAGTATAGCAAAGCGTTCTGGAGTTTTACGTTGACCGTTTTTCTCAAGATATTGAGTAAAAATTTCTAGAACTGAAGATGTCGATACTGCTTTAGACATTTTGTGCTAATGTTAAGCGTAAAAATAGCTTTTTTTTGAGAAGAAAGATTAGTAATTTATTAACAGTTTTTAAAGGCGAACTACCGACTCTACTCCTTCAACATTTTCTAATTTGTTAATAAGATTTTCTAAATGCACTTTATTGATAACCAATACGGAGATTCGACCATCAAAAACACCATCGTTTGATACAATATTAATTGATGAAATATTTACATTCATTTCGTTTGAAATGAGCTTAGTGATTTTACTTACTAATCCAATTTGGTCATACCCACTAATTCTCAATACTGACGAATATTCAAGATTTTCGATTGTTGCCCATTTAGCAGGTATTATCCTGTAAGCATATCTAGATTGTAATTGAATAGCATTAGGACAGTTTACATTGTGGACTTTTATACCATCGTTTATTGTAGTAAAACCAAATATTTCATCTCCTTGAATTGAAGAACAGCATTTAGCAAGTTTATAGTCTAATACTTGTTGGTCATCACCAAATATAACAGTTGGTTTGTTTGTCGGTGCTTTAACTTTTTCAGTAGTTGTGCTACTTTCTTTATTATATATTTTTCTTTTAAGTAATCCATACCACCCTTGATTTTTAGTGTTTACATAAGAGCGTATATGTTTGTTATTCAATGCGCCAACACCAAACATGTAATACATATCAAGGCTATTTTTAAGATTGAAATATTTCAACATTTCATTCTCAGTATTATGGTCTAGTGTAACTTTAATATGTCGAAGTTTACGCTTTAGTATTTCTTTACCTTCAGAAGCAATTATCTTTTTTTCTTCTTTTAGAGCATTTTTAATTTTAGACTTTGCTCTTGACGTTTTAACAAACGACAGCCAGTCTTCTTTGGGGCTTTGTTTATTAGAAGTAATAATTTCCACTTGGTCACCACTTTTAAGTGAGTGTGAGAAGGGGACAAGCTTGCCGTTTACTTTTGCACCTAAACACCTACTACCCACTTCTGTGTGAATTTCATAAGCAAAGTCTATAGGGGTAGCATCTTTAGGTAATGTTTTAAGGTCGCCATTAGGTGTAAAAATGAATATTTCTTCTGAGAATAAATTCATTTTAAAGTCATCTACAAAATCAATGGCATTTGCATTAGGGCTTTCCAGTAATTCTCTAATACGATTTATCCAATTATCGAGATTTGATTCCTTTGAACTATTCTTATACTTCCAGTGAGCGGCAAAGCCTTTTTCGGCAATATCGTCCATTCGTTCAGTGCGAATTTGTACTTCTACCCATTTTCCATTTGGTCCCATTACAGTTGTGTGTAATGATTCATATCCATTAGCCTTAGGTGTTGATATCCAATCTCTTAGACGATCAGGATTGGGTTTGTAAAAATCTGTAACTATTGAATAAATTCTCCAGCAATCGGCTTTCTCATTTTCTTTTGTAGATTTTACAATAATCCTGATGGCAAATTTATCAAATACTTCTTCGAATTCAACCCCTTGCTTTATCATCTTACTTCGAATAGAAAAGATGGATTTAGGTCGACCTTTTATGCTGTAATTAAAACTTTGATTATTCAGTTCCTCCTTAATAGGTTGAACAAACTTATTAATGTATCTCACTCTAGCGGCTTTACTCTGAGCTAGTTTTTCAGATATTGCCTTATAGATTTCTGATTTTGTGTATTTAAGCCCTAAATCTTCAAGTTCAGTTTTTATGGCATAAAGCCCTAATCTATGTGCAAGAGGAGCGTATAAGTATAGTGTTTCCGAAGCAATTTTTAATTGTTTATGCTTAGGCATTGAAGCTAGTGTTCGCATATTATGCAAACGGTCAGCTAGTTTTATTAAAATAACCCTAATGTCATCAGAAAGAGTAAGTAGCATCTTTCTAAAGTTTTCGGCCTGCATAGATACATTTTGGTCATAGACCTCAGATATTTTGGTGAGACCATCAATTATTCGTGCGACTTTAGAATCAAATAACCGTTCAATATCTTCCAGAGTATAGTCTGTATCTTCTACTACATCATGAAGAAGAGAACATATAATTGAAGTTGTGCTTAGACCAATTTCTTTAGCAGCTATTCTAGCAACATCAATAGGGTGGTAGATATAAGGCTCACCAGACTTTCTACGCATATCCTTGTGTGCTTCTACAGCAATATTAAAGGCTTTACGTATTTGTTTTTTATCCTCTTTAGTAGTTTTGTCACGGCAGTCTCTTAGTAACCCTCTGTATCTGTTAAGGATTTCTTTTCTCTCTTTATCAACGTTTATCGACTGCACTTTATACTACAATTTTTGATTAATAAGTTGGAAGGACTTTGGTCTTAACTTCATCAAAGCCAATTCTTACACCGTCTTTTTCACAATGAGCTTTCATAACTACAGTATCTCCATCATTTATAAATTTTCGCTCACTGCCATCTGGCATTGCTAGTGGCTTAGTACCCTTCCATGATAATTCTAACATTGAACCATATGCACTTTCATCGTTTCCAGAAATAGTACCAGATGCCATCATATCTCCGGCGTGAATATCACAACCATTAACAGTATGATGAGCCAATTGCTGATTCATGTTCCAATACATGTATTTGTAATTTGATTTTGATACTGTATGTGGTTCAAAATTATCAGAACCAATTTGTACTTCTAAATTGATGTCAATGTTTTTATTGCCAGAGAATTTAAGGTAGGGCAGTACCTCTGGTTCTTGATTTTCCCCGTCACATCTAAAAGGCTCTAAAGCATCAAGAGTTACTATCCATGGTGAAATAGAAGAAGCAAAGTTTTTCGCTAAAAATGGTCCTAGTGGAACATACTCCCACTTTTGAATATCACGTGCTGACCAATCGTTAAAAATTACCATTCCAAAAATGTAATCTTCAGCTTCCGAAATATCAATATGTTGACCAAGTGGCTTTCCTTCTCCTGTGATGAATGCCATTTCAAGTTCAAAATCTAGTAATTTACAAGGTCCAAAAACAGGCTTTTCTGCACCAACTGGCATTTGCTGTCCTTTAGGTCTATGAATACTTTGTTCTGAAAGAATTATTGAAGATGCTCTTCCATGATAACCAACTGGAATATGAAGCCAATTTGGTAATAAAGCATTATCAGGATCTCTGAACATACACCCCACATTATAAGCGTGTTGTCTGGAAGAATAGAAGTCAGTATAATCGCCAACTTTAACTGGCATTTGCATTGTAACCTCCTCTATATCTAAAAGAGCACTTTCTAATTTAGATTTTTTGCTTTCGTCTTGAAAAACAATAGAAATTTGATTTCTGACTGCACGCCAAGTCGCTTTATTTTCTTTTAAAAATGAATTTAAAAAATCACTGTTGAAAAGGTTATCGTTTAGAATACCTTCAAACACATCTAGTTCAAATAATTTTGAGAGGTTTATTACTGCATCTCCGATACGGCTAACAGCAACATTTTTATTATTGATACTAGCAATTCCAAAAGGAATATTTTGAATTGGGAAATCACTACCATCAGGTACTGAGATCCATGATTTTAAAAGGGGATTATTGGCTTCAATCATAGTTTTATATTTTATGTAAAGCAAAGATATATAAACAAATCAAATCAATTATCAACTTTTCAAAAAGCTACTAACTATATTTGCAGTGTGAAGTATATTATGATTTTCGTATTCGCGGCTAAGTTTTGCTTCGGGCAACAAGCCGATAGTACAAAGGCATTTCGTTATGCTCTTGGTACTGAAATTGTAATGTATTCTGCTACTATGTACGCCTTAAATGATTTATGGTATAAAGATTATCCTAGAAGTAGTTTTCATTGGTATAATGACAATTCGAATTGGCTACAAATGGATAAGATTGGACATGCAACTACAGCATATAGTGTCGGATTACAAGGTAGAGATTTAATGCTTTGGGCAGGAGTGCCTGAAAAAAAAGCATTGTGGTTTGGTGGTCTTTATGGTTCATTTTTCTTAACCACTGTAGAAATACTAGATGGCTTTTCGGAAGAGTGGGGAGCTTCCTGGGGAGATTTAATTGCAAATACTTCTGGGACTATGCTTTTTATTGGACAAGAGTTGCTTTTTAAAGAGCAAAGAGTTCAGATAAAATATTCCTTTGCTCCAACGGATTATGCAAAACAGAACCCTGATTTACTAGGTGAAAACTTCATTCAACAATCTTTAAAAGACTATAATGGTCAAGTATATTGGTTGTCGTTTAATATTAATAGCTTCAAAAAAACAACTCTTCCAGATTGGTTGAATTTTGCAATTGGATATGGTGCTGATGGCATGCTTAACGGTAATGCTGATGAAATAAACGCTAAAAGAGAGTATTACTTAAGTCTTGATGTTAACTTAAGAAAGATTAAAACTAACTCACGTTTTCTTGATAAGACATTGAAAATATTGAGTTTCATAAAAGTACCATTACCTGCTTTTAAGTTTTCTAATGAGAAAATAGATTTTTACCCAATTCACTATGGACAATAATATAAAGGCAGGAGATTATGTCGATTTCCTTGATAGCCAAGGGGGTGGGGAAGTTAAATCTGTAAACAATAATAATGCAGTAATCCTAACTAAAGATGGCTTTGAGGAAGAACATCACTTAACTAAGCTAGTTAAAGTTAATTATGACCTTAATAAAACCTTAAAATCAACCTATATCCCTTCTGGATTCAAAAAAGTCAGTAAAAAAACTGACAAGAATTCTATTTTCAAATCTAAAAGCAAGCTCATTTGGGAGATTGATATTCATATTGAAAATTTAGTTGATAATTATTATCACCTGAGTAATTATGAAATCGTTAATTATCAGTTGGAAAAATGTGAAGAAATACTCCATAAAGCATTACAGTCTAAAATTCATAAACTAGTCATAATTCATGGAAAAGGGCAGGGGGTACTTAGAAAGGAAGTTCATCATTTACTATACTCCTTCCGACTAGATTTTAAAGACTCTGACTATTTAAAATATTCAGGCGGAGCAACAGATGTATTTTTTAGATAAAAAAAGGTGTAACATTTGTTACCCCTCTCTGTAATTTAGGCCCCTTAAAAATTAATGCCTAGTTGTTGATTAACCTAAATTCAGTTCTTCTGTTTACTGAATGTTCACGCTCTGTACATGAAACACCATCAGAACATCTGTTTTTTAGTCTTTTTTCACCATAACCATTCGCCACTAACAAGCTAGAGTTTATTTTTCTTTCTTGTAGATAATTTACTACTGCCTGAGCTCTTCTTTCAGAAAGTAATTAATTTGATTCATCAGTTCCTCTTGAATCCGTATGTGAAGCAATCTCCAATTTTGCAGTTGGGTTGTTTGCTAAAATTGGTAACAACTTAGTATCAATTATATTTTTTGCTTCTTGAGTAAGAGTGTAACTATTCAAGTTCCAATTAATTGGAAGCACCTGGTATTCAACAAGACTACAATCAACTTCTTTCCAACTTGTTAGCCCATCTTTTTTTGATAATACTTCTCTTGTAACAGTGATATACTCAGCGGGTATTACCTCTTCAATTGTTTTAGCATCTTCTACCTTTACAGTTTTGGTAATAGTTGAGTATTCAGCAGGAATAATTTCTTCTACAATTCGTGCTGGCTCAGTGATTACTTTTCTTGTGTAGCTAGATTTTTGTTTATTAATAGGTGTTCTTTTAATCGTTGCATTTTGATCTAACCGTTTTGTATTTATGGTTTTGTACTCAGCTGGGTAACCTTTATAACACCAGTATTTACAATCATCTGGATTATTAGATTCATAATCTGGATTTGATGCACCCATTTCCCATTGAGCGTATTTTGGTTTAATTTCAATTGTTTCAGAGTCATCATTAAATGATGCAGGCATAACTGATAAAGTAGAAGCACCGTCTTTTTTGATGTAATCAACTGACTCCTTACCCCATTTTGCAGGTATAACTTTTAGTTTTTTTTCTTCAGATTTGACTAGAACTTTTTCTGTTCTTTTTTCAAATTTAGCGGGTATAGTTTTAATGATTTTGTAAGAAGGTTTAACCTGAACCTTTACTTTTTCGTTTACATATACATCAGGTGTTGTGCATCTGACATAACACTTTCCAGCTTCAGGATTGGTTGGTAAAACTTGTGAGAAAGAACTAATGGCATATGATACCAAAAGTCCTAGTAGAAGAATCTTTTTCATGTTTTAAATAAGTTAATTAATAATGATGCAAATATATTATAACTTTATACAAGTTATTTTATTTTTTTGATTCATTAATAATTAATTCTGATAGTTGTTCTACACCGATATTTCCTTTTATAGCATTGACTAAGATATTTTTATCCTTATCAAGTAAATATACTTTTGGAGTGCCGTTTATGTCGTAGAGTTGCTTTATGTATGGAAAAGGTGTTACATAAGGATCATTTTCTCTATTGTATTCGCCATCAACGAAAGTTTTGAATTCAGCAAGATTAATCCAATCTCCTATATCATAAGTCTTAATAAAATCCACCCATTTTTCTCTATCTAATTCAACAGAGACTGCCATTACTGAAATACTAATTCCATCTTTTAGCCACTCATCATAGTTTTGTTTAATAACTGGTATTTCTTTTTTACAATGGCCACAGTCTGGATCATAAAAAATAATAATTGTTAAGTCCGTTGATAGATTGTACATGTTATGGATAACATCAGAAGAATCTCTAAGCACCAAATTAGGAGCTTTGGAGCCTAACATTAGAGGTTCAATAGTTTCAGCTCTATCGACTATCTTAAACATTTGAGCTTCATCAAGCCAATCAACTTCATTTGTAGCGTAGTGTTTTTTAACTAGGTGAACAAAGACCTTTTCAAGTCCCATAATTTTAGAACGCTCGTATTTTGAGGTTAGGTAAGACACTAAATATCTGAAAACTTTAGGGTTGGCTTTTGATTTACTAATTAGATAATCACATGAAACAATCAAAGAATCTGGCATTTTAGCAGTCAAATTTTCTAAATACGTATTGATTTTACTATGAAATACAGGTGTTCTAAGCAGTCTATCATCTGAAAAATCTAGGTTATCAAAAAAGTGAGACTTATAGTAATTAAATTGAAAAGTACTATCAATACTGCCGTCACTGTTAATTGGTGGTTCAGGAATATCTATTTCTTTACTTGCAAGTAATATTTTTGAAAATAAAATATCAGGATTTTCACTAGTGAAATTTTCTTGAAAATTCATCACTGTTGCACTCATTGATTCGATTTGAGCATCAATTTTTTTCTTCTCAGTTTCTGTTGCTGATTCTTTTTTATCCTGAAGAGCTTTTAAAGCAGTTTGCTTTTCAGAAATAAACTGCATATACCTATAAAACTTTTCATTTTCAGAAGAGTTGGTAAACTTCATGTCTCCTATTAGGTTATTCAAGGAAGTAGAGAATGAAAATTTATCTTCAGTAATTACCATTTCGAAATAGTTACCGTCTGGTAGTACAACCATATACATACCATGGTCTAAGGCTTCGTCGCCTTCAAATACAAATTTTCCATTAGCATCAATCTCAGCAGTATCTTTTGCATATTGTTTATCGCCATAATAGTATGCTAGCATACAGGTGGAATCGTTCAAACCAACAACTTGACCATTATATTTATATCCTTGAGAATAAACACTATAAAATGGTAGTAACGTGAAAAGGAGTAAAAATGTATTTTTAATCATTTTGCGAAAATAAGAGTTAAAACGTTAATAACAACAACGTACATTCAGCAAATCTATTTTTTTTGTTTAATATTTTTTTTGAGATAGGCATCAAAAGAAACAGCAGCTATAATTAATATACCGCCAATATAGAATGATAAATTCATATTTTCTGATTCACCAAAAATAAATAGGGCTAAAAGCACACTATATACAGGCTCTAAATTCACTGCCATGATAACGTTGTAGGGAGATAAAAACTTCATTACTTCTACACTTATTACAAATGCAAAACTGGTGCATACACCACCTAAAATAATAAGGTAAACAATATCTTTAGTACTTAAATTAAGATCACTAAAAGTAATTTCACCTGAAAATAAAAGGTAAACAGATATTATTAGAAACCCGCCTAGCATTTCAATAAGTGTTATTTTTTCAGAACTTACCTTGTTGACATATAGTGCGTTTAAAATAGTAAATAATGTAGCGAGAAAAGCGGCTATTATTCCATATATAAAACCTAATACATAAGAGAAATCGGCGTTTAAAGCTAATCCAATTGCAAATAGAACAACAACACTTAAGACTAATTCTCTGAGTTTTATTTTTCGTTTGAGAATAAGAGGCTCTAAAAAAGTAGAGAAAAGAGAGGAAGTTCCCATACAGACTACTGCAACAGATACGTTAGATACCTTTATGCTTTCAAAGAAAAATAACCAATGAGCAGCAACTACAAAACCTATTCCAAGTATTTGAATAAAATTCTTTTTTGATATTTTAAAGTTTGATGTGAAATAAATATATGCAAGTAGAAAAACAAACGCTATAAGCATTCTATACCATACCAACACTGTCGATCCACAATCAATTAATTTTCCTAGTACACCAGTAAAGCCAAGTAGAATGACTATAAAGTGCATTGATAATAAACTGTTTTTATGAATGAAATCCCTCAAAATTTTCTAATTTTATCATGCAAATCAAACCGTTTGTTTTTAATAATACAAGTTAAATTATAATGATAGCACTAGTTTCTCCAGCAAAATCCTTAGATTTTAAGAGTTCATCTCCTATTTCAATATATAGTGAATCTGAATTTTTAGATAAAAGTAAAGAGCTTGTTGATGTTTTAAAAACGTATTCTCCATCTCAAATATCTAAACTCATGATGATTAGTTTAGACTTAGGAACATTAAACTGTGAAAGGTATCAAGATTGGAAACGCCCTTTTAAAGTTGAAAATGCAAAGCAATCCATTTTTGCATTTACTGGTGATGTTTATAAAGGCTTAGATGCTGTTAGCATGTCAGAAAAGAATTTAAAATTTTCACAAAAACACTTTAGAATTTTGTCTGGTCTGTACGGAATGCTTAAACCTTTAGATTTAATACAAGCCTATAGACTTGAAATGGGCACCAAAATGCAGTTTAGTGAACAACATAGTAATCTATATTCTTTTTGGAAAGAAACACTTACTGACAAGCTTAACAGTGAATTAAAAGAAACTAAATCAAGCTATATATTGAACTTAGCATCCAATGAGTATGCTAAAGCTATTAACTTTAAAAATATTCAAGCTGAAGTAATTTCTCCTGTTTTTAAAGATTGGAAGAATGGAGAATATAAGATTATCAGTTTTTACGCTAAAAAAGCCAGAGGCCTTATGGGGCGTTATTTCATTGACAATGAACTATCATGTCCAGAAGAATTAAAAGCCTTTGATTATGAAGGCTATACATTTGATCCAAATCTATCAAAAGATAAACCATTCACTTTTACAAGGAAACAATAAGTTATTTAGCACTTTTACGGTAGGAAATCTTTTATAGTATCATAAAATAGGCGCCTGAAACATCACTTTTATTGTTAATAACTTTTTCTAGTAGGGCTATCTTTGAAAAAAATACATTCTTCTCTAGCATTTATAAATCGTCATAATTAAGCATTTAACATATGATAAATAATTGTTTATCTATTTCAGAATAATTTAATCTTATTTAAAGACTTAATATTCATATAAATCATTGATTTATAATGCTTTATGATTTTAAAGGTGTTGTTTTAAATTTAATTGAGTTTCACAACTTTTTAACACATGACTATCAGAAAATAATGGCTTTATCTTTCATTTTAAAAAGTTCTAAACCGCATCAAATCTATAGCTCTCAAAAAGGAGATTTTTATTGTCAATAATTAATATTGTTTTTTTTGATCGAAAAGAGGAGTGAAATGTAATTTTTTATAAATTGAACTCGATAAAGAAATATATTAATCATTAATTAAAATTTTATAATTATGGCATTTTCGCACACTAATAGTAAAGGACAAACTTATTTTTTAAACTCTAAAGATGTAACTTTAAAGTCAACAGGAAGAGTTCAAACAATCTATTATTTCTCAAAAGACGAGCGTAGTACTGGTTTAGATGCAGTTCCTGCAGGAAAGAAGGTTGTAGAAAACTCAAAAACTGGTCTTCCTTTCTTAAAGAAAGCATAGTTTAAACTATATACCTAATAAATAAGAGCCTCTTCATTTGAAGGGGCTTTTTTTATTTAATGATTTTTATAATACTCTAGAAATAAAAAAGGTTAGTTTTGCAAACTCATTAATCAACCTATTTAACACTTTGAAAAGTTTCTCAGAATTAGGACTTTCTAAACCTTTAATGCAAGTTCTTCCTGAACTAGGCTTTGAAAATCCATCTCCAATACAAGAACAAGCCATTCCATTACTAAATGAAAAACCACAAGATTTTATTGGTTTAGCACAAACTGGAACAGGTAAAACAGCCGCTTTTGGTTTACCACTACTTGATTGGATTAACCCAGATCAAAAAGATACACAAGCTTTAATACTAGCTCCGACTAGAGAATTAGGTCAGCAAATAGCAGGTCAATTAGAAATTTTCGCAAAGTATCTTCCAAATATTCGGATTCAATCAGTTTATGGTGGTGCTTCAATTGTTGTTCAAATGAAGGATATCAAGCGAAGAACGCCTCAAATTGTTATTGCTACCCCTGGTCGTTTACTTGATTTGATGAGACGAAAAGTTTTAGATTTAAGTACTATTAAATTTGTCGTTCTTGATGAAGCAGATGAAATGCTTAATATGGGATTCAAAGAGGATTTGGATGATATATTAGCTTATACAGGAGATTCTAAAAATACTTGGTTGTTTTCGGCTACAATGCCAAAAGAAATTAGACATATTGTAAAAAGCTATATGTCTAACCCTGTTGAAGTTAAGGTTTCTACTGGAAATCAAGTCAACGAAAATATAGAGCACCAGTATGCAGTAGTTAAATCTTCAGACAAATTTGAAGGATTAAAAAGAGTGTTAGATGTTGAAAAAGGTTTTAGAGGTGTAATTTTCTGCCGTACTAGAATTAAAACTCAACAATTAGCTGATGACTTAAACAAAAGCGGTTACCAATCGGAAGCACTTCATGGTGATTTATCACAAGCTCAAAGAGATAGAGTAATGAAGCGATTTAAAAATCATACACTTCAAGTGCTTGTAGCTACTGATGTAGCAGCAAGAGGTATTGATGTGAATGACTTAACTCACGTTATTCACTATGCATTACCAGATGACCCTTCTTACTACACGCATAGAAGTGGACGTACAGCAAGAGCTGGTAAAAAGGGTATTTCATTGTCTTTACTTACTAATAGAGACATGAGAAAACTTGATAATCTAGAGAAAAGCCTAAAGTTAAAAATTGACAAAATTAGCATCCCTTCTGTTGATGATATATTAAATATTCGATTAAATAGTTGGGCAAAGCATCTTATAGAATTACCTGTTAAAAAGGAGCTAAACGGCAAACTTCTTACAGACATTCAAATGTTACTTGGCTCAATGAGTTTTGAGGAACTTGTAGAAAAGTTAGTTTCTCAAGAAATAGAAGCATTAAACTATAGTAAGAGTCGTAAAAACCTTAACGAAAGTGAAAAAGCTTCAAAGCGTTCTAGCAGAGATTCTAAGCGAAGTGAAAGAAGTGAAATGGGTAGAGGAGATAGAAGAGACCGTTCTAAGTCTGACTTTAAACGTAAAGAGGATAATAAGGAAAAAAAGTCCTCTAAAAAAGGAACACGTTTTTTTATAAATGTTGGTAAAATGGATGGAGTTAGTAAATCCGATATGATTGATTTTATTACGGATACTACTAAAATTCGTAAATCAGATTTAGGAAATGTTGACTTACAAAAAAACTGTAGCTATTTTGAAGTAGATAGCCGTCATTCTAAAAATATCACTAATAGTTTTAGAGGTATATATATAGATGGAAGAGAATTAAGAGTTAATAGAGATTCAAAGTAAATTATGCAATCAATCCGAAACATAGCAATTATTGCTCATGTTGACCATGGTAAAACTACACTAGTCGATAAGATTATACAATCGTGTGAAATACTCGACAGTAGAAAAGAAACAGGTGAACTTATACTTGACAACAACGATTTAGAAAGAGAAAGAGGAATAACTATTCTCTCTAAAAACGTTTCTGTAACGTACAAAGACGTAAAGATTAATATCATTGATACTCCAGGTCACGCCGATTTTGGTGGAGAAGTAGAACGAGTATTAAAAATGGCAGATGGCGTACTTCTATTAGTTGATGCTTTTGAAGGTCCTATGCCTCAAACACGTTTTGTACTGGGTAAAGCTATTGAATTAGGGTTAAAGCCAATTGTTGTAGTTAATAAGGTAGATAAGGAAAATTGTACTCCTGATATCGTTAATGAAGCAGTTTTTGAGTTGATGTTTAACCTGGAAGCTGAAGAAGATCAATTAGACTTCACCACTATTTATGGATCTTCTAAAATGGGATGGATGAATACCGATTGGAAAAATCCAAACGATAATATATTTCCACTATTAGATGCTATTTTAGAAAATATTCCTGAGGCACCTTATAAAGATGGAACACCTCAAATGCAAATAACATCTTTAGATTATTCATCCTTCAAGGGACGAATAGCCATTGGTCGAGTTTTCAGAGGCGATTTAAGTACTGGAAAAGATTACATGCTTTGCAAAAATGGGGACCAAAAGAAAGTACGTATAAAAGAATTATTTGTTTTTAGTGGATTGGGTAGGGAACAAGTCCAAACTGTACGTAGTGGCGATTTATGTGCCATTATTGGCTTAGATGATTTTGAGATAGGTGACACCTTAACCGATTTAGAAAATCCTGAAGCCTTGTCGCGAATTAAAGTGGATGAGCCAACAATGAGTATGTTGTTCACCATTAATAATTCACCATTTTTCGGTAAAGAAGGTAAATTTGTCACCTCAAGACACTTGAGAGATAGACTTTACAAAGAGACTGAAAAGAACTTGGCATTAAAGGTAGAAGCTACTGATACCGAAGATAAATTTAATGTATATGGAAGAGGTATTCTCCACTTATCAGTTTTAATAGAAACAATGAGGAGAGAAGGCTATGAACTACAAGTCGGAAAGCCTCAAGTTATCATTAAAGAGGTAGACGGGCAAAAGCATGAGCCATTTGAAACATTAGTTATTGATGTTCCAGAAAACTTTTCTGGAAAAGCCATAGAATTGGTTACACAAAGAAAAGGCGATTTGTTAGTCATGGAGCCGAAAGGTGATTTGCAGCATCTTGAATTTGATATTCCTTCAAGAGGATTAATCGGATTACGTAATAATATGCTAACATCTACTTCTGGACAAGCTGTGATGACTCACCGATTTAGAGAATATAAGCCCTATAAAGGCGAAATTCCTTCAAGATTAAAAGGATCTTTAATATCTTCGGAACAAGGGCCAGCAACACCATTTGCATTAAATAGATTACAAGACAGAGGGCGATTTTTTGTGGCATCTGCTGATATTATCTATAAAGGACAAGTTATTGGCGAACATTCAAGAGATAACGACTTAGAAGTTAACTTGGTAAAAGGAAAGCAATTGACCAATATGCGTAAATCAGGAACTGATGATGCTATGAAGATTGCACCTAAAATTCAATTTTCACTCGAAGAAGCAATGGAATACATTGCTGAGGATGAATATTTGGAGGTAACGCCTGAAAGTTTGAGGATGAGGAAGATTTAATTTCTAGACTCAAAACACTAGTTTTATTCTTTTTTATCTTTGAACTATGAGAATAGCAGTAATAGGAGGGGGAGCAGCAGGTTTTATTGCAGCGATTACAGCAAAACAATCTTCCCCAAAATCTGAGGTATTCTTATTCGAGAAGTCAAATAAATTATTATCCAAAGTAAAAGTTTCTGGTGGCGGACGATGTAATGTCACCAACGCCTGTTTTAGTATTTCAGAACTATCCAAAAAATATCCTAGAGGTGGATCTTTTCTCAAAAAATCTTTTCCCTATTTTTTTACCAAAGATACAATAGACTGGTTTGAATCTAGGGGTGTTAAGCTTAAAGCAGAAAACGATAATAGAATGTTTCCCATTACTGATAACTCTCAGACTATTATCGATTGTTTGTTAAGAGAATGTGATAAAGAAGGAGTAGAGATTAAACTAAAAAATGCAGTTAAAAAAATCACCAAAACTGATATCGGATTTAATTTAGAAATAAACGATGAAATAATTCAAGTAGAAAGAGTAATTATCGCTACTGGAGGAAGTGCTAAAAAGCAAGGTTTTGATTGGTTATCTGATTTAGGATTAACTATTGTAGACCCTGTTCCATCCTTATTCACTTTCAATATGCCTAGTGAAAAGATTAAAGATTTGATGGGTGTGGTTGCTCAAAACACATCTGTAAGCATACAAGGCATTAAGCAAAAGCAATCTGGTCCATTGTTAATAACACATTGGGGAATGAGTGGGCCAGCAATACTAAGAGCATCAGCATGGAATGCTAGAGAGTTAGAAGCTAATAGCTATAATTTCAACATAAATATTAATTGGGCTAATCTATCAGAGCAAGAATACATTTCGATTATCTCTGAAAATAAAAACAGCAATAGAACTATATCTAATAAAAACCCTTTTGATTTACCAAATAGATTATGGGTATTTCTTCTAGAAAAAGTAAATATATCAATCAATTCTACTTGGTATAGTTTATCAAAAAAAGAAAGTAATAGACTATTAAACACCTTACTTAATGATACATATGAAGTTAAAGGTAAAACAACTTTTAAAGAAGAGTTCGTAACCTGTGGAGGAGTGTCATTAGAAGAAGTTAACCCTAAAACATTAGAAAGTAAATTATATAAGGGTTTGTATTTTTGTGGTGAAGTCCTCGATGTAGATGGTATCACTGGTGGATTTAATTTTCAAGCAGCATGGACAACAGGTTTTTTAGCAGGTAAAAACAGTGTACAATGAACTATTTATCAGTAGAAAATTTAGGTAAAAACTATGGTGAACGAATTCTTTTTGAATCCTTAACTTTTGGATTGAGCCAAGGAGATAAAATGGCTTTAATTGCAAATAATGGTACAGGTAAATCTAGCTTATTAAAAATAATAGCATCTGAAGACATAGCCGATGAAGGGAGTGTAACACTAAGAAAAGGTATAAGAACTGGTTATTTAGCACAAGAACCTAACTTTGATAACTCACTGACTATTGATGAATTACTAAAACAAAGCCAAACAAATACTAACCAACTTATACAGGAATACGAACAGGCTTTAGAAGATTTTTCAAACGATAGTATTCTGAATAACAAAACGTTAGAAGATTTAACTGCCAAGATGGATAATGCTAACGCTTGGGATTATGAACGACGAATAAAACAAATACTTTCAAAATTTAATATTAATAATCTTTCACAAAAAGTAGGTGCATTATCAGGTGGTCAGAAAAAACGATTATCACTAGCATTGTTATTACTTGATGAACCTGAATTACTTTTACTTGATGAGCCTACTAATCACTTAGACGTTGATATGATTGAGTGGTTGGAAAAATACTTGCAACAACAAAAGATCACCTTATTAATGGTAACTCACGATAGATATTTTCTAGATAGAGTTTGTAACCATATACTTGAGTTGGAAGATGGCAAATTATATCATCACACTGGTAATTATGCTTATTTCTTGGAAAAACGAGCAGAACGAGAAGCGGTTTACAACACTGAATTATCAAAAGCTAATAAGCTTATGAAAAAGGAGCTAGAGTGGATGAGAAAATCTCCGAAAGCTCGTACCACTAAATCTAAAGCTCGTATTACAAATTTCGATAACATAAAAGAAAAAGCTACTAATAAGAAAGTGACACAGGAGCTGAATCTTGAAATAAAAATGAGTAGAATTGGCGGTAAAATTCTAGAGCTAAAGAAGATATATAAATCTTATAACCAGATTGATATTCTTAAAGGTTTTGACTACACATTTAAAAAAGGAGAGAGGATAGGTATTGTTGGTAAAAATGGAGTTGGTAAATCTACTTTTCTAAATATCTTAACGGGAAATGTAACAGTAGATTCAGGAAAAGTAAATATTGGTGAAACTATTGTATATGGGTACTTTACTCAGAAAGGTATTCAGCTAAAAGAGGATAGGAGAGTAATTGATTCGCTTAAAGATATTGCCGAAGTTATAGTTATGGCAGACGGTAAAAAGGTAAGTGCTTCTCAAATGTTAACACATTTTATGTTTCCACCAAAAACTCAGCACACCTTTGTGTCAAAACTTAGTGGTGGAGAAAAAAGAAGGTTATATCTTCTCATGGTACTCATGAAAAACCCTAATTTTTTGATTCTTGATGAACCAACAAATGATTTAGACCTATTGACACTAAATAAATTAGAAGAGTTTTTATTACAGTTTTCTGGCTGTCTGATTATAGTATCTCATGATAGGTACTTTATGGATAAACTCACTGATCATTTATTTGTATTTAAAGGAAATGGCGAAATTAAAGATGAATATTGCAGCTATAGTGAGTATAGAGAAAAGCAAATCTTAGAAGAAAAACTCATTAAAGAACAAAAGGTAAAAATATCAGAAGATAAGTCAGTTGAAAAAAAGACTAATAAAGTAAGTTATAAGGATAAGTTTGAATACGAGCAGCTCGAGAAAGACATTGAAATATTGGAAAAACAAAAGCAAGAACTTGAAAATGAATTGCAAAAAGAAGGCTTGAGTTTCGATGATATCAACACTAAAAGCGAAGAACTGGGAAAAATTATCCAATCACTTGACGATAAGACCTTAAGATGGCTTGAGCTAGATGAATTAATGTAAAGGTATTTTCAAAGTGTTTTGAAGTCCTACAGCCATGTTTTTGGCACTATATTTAGCTTTTTCTGCTACTTCACCTTTATACAAATCGTTTATAGTATTTTCCCATAAAAACAACCACCTCTGAAAATGTTCTGCTTTTAAGGGTTCATTTTTATTGACATAAAAGTGCTTCAGCATTGGATTTCCCTTATAAGAGACATCACCAAATAATACCGTTTGCCAAAAGGAATACATCCGAATAGTTTGGCGTAACATCTTTTAATTAAATATTTATTAAAATGCACGGCTAAAAACGATAATTAATATTATGTTAAATATATGTTGCTAAAGGAAAGGGAGTTTTGATAAGCTCCCTTTCTCTTT
>Ga0209659_1000465_pt1 | contig 25650 bp, 18 predicted proteins | sample SaaInlLV_10m_DNA_FD_184658 | JGI IMG/M metagenome (GOLD analysis project Ga0209659, IMG submission 184658) | Marine microbial communities from expanding oxygen minimum zones in the Saanich Inlet - SI072_LV_10m_DNA (SPAdes) (version 2) | ecosystem: Environmental > Aquatic > Marine > Intertidal... | reverse complement strand
AGGGCATACAGCACATGCCACTAAGCAAGAAGCTATTGAAGAAACTGAACAAATGATTGAGGTCTACGCACGTTTTGCAGAAGACTTTATGTCTATGCCCGTAATAAAAGGTTTAAAAAGTGCTAACGAACGATTTGCTGGTGCTCTAGAGACCTATTGCATAGAATCACTGATGCAAGATGGTAAAGCTTTACAAGCTGGAACATCGCACTTCCTAGGGCAAAATTTCGCCAAAGCCTTTGATGTAAAGTTCACTAGTAAAGAAGGAAAACAAGAATACGTTTGGGCAAGCTCATGGGGCGTTTCTACTCGATTAATGGGAGCACTTGTTATGACGCATTCTGATGACCACGGTCTGGTACTTCCTCCTAAACTCGCTCCTTTTCAAGTCGTTATTGTACCAATATACAAAGGTGAAGAGCAGTTAAATATTATAAGCGAAAAAGCTAAATCCATAAAAAAGGAATTAGAAAAAGTAGGTGTCAGCGTAAAATATGACGATAGAGACACTCACAAGCCAGGCTGGAAATTTTCTGAATATGAATTTAAAGGAGTACCATTAAGAATTGCTATTGGACCTAGAGATTTAGAAAACAGTACCGTTGAATTGGCACGAAGAGACACTCTAGAAAAAGAAGTCGTTAGCATGGATGATTTAACCAATAAGGTTGAGCATTTACTTGAAAAGATTCAAGAAACTTTATTGTTAAAAGCCCAACAATTTAGAGATGACAATACGCATCACGCTAAAGACTGGGAAGACTTTAAAGAATTGATGTTAAAAGATTCAGGGTTTGTATACGCCCATTGGGATGGCACTGCAGAAACTGAACAAAAAATTAAAGAAGAAACTAAAGCTACCATTCGTTGTATTCCTTTAAACAATACCAAAGAAGAAGGCGAATGCATTTACAGTAAAAAGCCATCAACTCAAAAAGTGATATTTGCCAAAGCCTACTAGATGGATACTTCAAAGAAAATTATCGATAAACTGAGTAAAAAAGCGGCTATTAAGCAGGAAGTGTTTAGAGTAAGTAAGGCTGCTTTTAACTCTTTGAAGGAAGTAGCACAAGAGTTATCTAATGATTTGGAAGGTCAAATCACTCCAATAGACAAAAACGTTGAAGTCAAATATACAGACAAGGGTGAGTTTGAAATTGAAATAAAATTTTCTGGTGACACACTCATCTTCCACATGCATACCAACACCTTTTCCTTTGATAAAACCCATCAAATATGGAATTCAAAGTATGTAAAGGAAGATAAATACCGCGCCTATTGTGGTGTTATTAATGTCTATAATTTTCTAAGTGACAGCTTCAAGTACCATAGAGAAAATGATTTAGGCTTTCTGTTAGGGCGTATTTTTATCAATAAAGACCAACACTTTTTTACAGACGGCACTAACAAAATGGGCTTTCTCTACAACGATTTTGAACATTCCGTGTTAAATAAAGACATTCTCAAAAGTATTATTGAAGAATTAATGCTTAATGCTATGGATTTTGAGCTAATCACTCCTCCATTTAAAGATGTTCAGGTGGTTAGCGTACACCAAGTGATGGAAATGAGCAAGAAAATGAAGCTAAAAACCTCTAAAAAATTAGGTTACAGGTTCAACAGTGAAAAATAATTTCATTTTTTTTCTTAACCCCTTTGTGAAATTATAAAAGATATTATATTTGCACTCGCCTTTTTTAAGGACTAACACACTGGCCCCTTCGTCTAGTGGTTAGGACGCCAGGTTTTCATCCTGGAAACAGGAGTTCGATTCTCCTAGGGGCTGCTAACCCACTCTGCATTCAGAGTGGGTTTTTTTTGCCTTAATTTTCAGATTGATGTAACTTGCATCCTACTTAACACGTTCAAATGAAGTTTGTATACAAAAGCATTCTGTTGTTTTTTTGTTTGTCTTTATTCTTGGTTTTACCTCAAAATAAAGAACAAAGAATGCCCTCTCCCATTGATAACACATTCTTTGCACATAGGGGATTGCCCCAATTAGCAGAAAATAGTCAGGAAGGATTTTTACAATCCAAATCAGTTGGGTTCACTGCAGTGGAAACAGATGTGAACTTTACTAAAGACCATAAATTAGTGTTACTTCATGACAATAATCTAAAAAGATTGTTGGGTATTGACAAAGACATAAATGACCTTAATTGGCAAGATATAGAAAATCTAAATATTCGTCACGAAGACAAAATAAGCAGCAACAATGTCTTAACATTAGAAGATTTACTACAAGAAGACTACGGTTTTCAAACGGTTTACCTCGATTTTAAAACGACTTCAAAAACCATTGCCGATAGCCTTTTATATTTAATGGAAAAGTACAATGCTTATGACCATTTTTTAGTTGCAGATGCCAATATTCTATTTTTAGCCTATTTGAAATTTAAGAATCCTAATGTTCAAACCGTTCTAGAAGGTTTTAACAAAGGAAAAGAGTGGACCTATTACCTTATCCCTGAACGTTATAAACCCAACTATTGGGCTAGCTTTTATTCAGAAGTCGACGAATCGCATATTGACTTCTTAGAAAAAGAAAAACTATTGTACAGGAAAATTATATATGGAATAGATAAAAGCAATTTTTTAAAAGCGCAGCATCTTGGACTGAAACACCTCATTGTGGACTACCACCCCACATTTGAAGATTTTTTAAATAATTAATTTTATAATAGCATGCTATTTCTTCAAATAGTTTTAGATTGCAAAAAGATAAATGAATAATGTCTAAACTGCCAAAGCAATATCAATTTTTAGATTTATCAGACTACGGACGTACACCAGCACGTTGGATAGCTAATTCTTTAAAAAACACTTGGCTGACCCCTATTCACGTCACCACTCTATTTATCATATCTGGTTTATTGGCCATTGCAAGTATAATCTACGGATACTACTTTTTAGCTGCTTTTTTCTTGGTACTAAAATCTATTTTAGATGCCGCAGACGGTGAATTATCGCGTTTAAAAAATACGCCCTCCTATGTAGGAAGGTACTACGATTCCATTGCCGATTTAATTTTGAATTTTTTCTTCCTACTATCCTTTTGGTATATCGGTGAACAGTCTTTCCTTTTCATGCTTTTAGCCTTTTTCTTAATTCAAATGCAAGGCACCGTTTACAATTTTTATTATGTTATACTTAGAAATAGTGTAAATGGCGACTCTACGAGTAGGGTTTTTGAAGACAAGGCACCCATAGCTCTCAAAGGAGAAAAACAAAGCACAGTCAACAGTTTTTATAAAATTTATGATATTTTATACATAATCTTTGACAAATGCATGTATCTGATGGATAATAAAGCCAGTCAGTGTAAACCCTTTCCAAAATGGTTTATGACCATAGTATCCTTTTTTGGGCTTGGATTTCAGTTACTTATTATGGCTGTTATGTTAGTTTTTAGAATGGAAATGTACATCATCCCTTTTTTCATATTTAGCTCGATACTCATTGTATTATTTATAGGCATTCGCAAATTATTTCTTAAATAATTTTTTTAGCTTAACCTTTCGTTATCATTCACTAGTAGATTCTTGTTTTTTAACACAAAAACATGTGAATACGATTTGAAATAAACCAATTTTTGTCAATTTTTCACTAAATTTGAAGACATCTTAAACCCTAAATATCATGAAAAGACTGCTCACACTTTCACTATTTCTATGCATTTCCTATCTTACATTTTCTCAAAATCATTATATCGAAGTACACCCCAACGGAAGGGTTTCGTCATTATTGATGACCACACAAGAATACGATAGTTGGAAAACAAACTACGACTACAGTGACCAAACCAAAAGAGAGGCCCTCTTTCAGGATATTTACCAAAAATTTGAAGATGATTTTGACTTCATTTTCTTAATCCTAAAAGAAACTACTTTACCCGCAAATATGCCGACTGGCGAACTTATTCAAGTGAGTAATAGCACTGAAGGAATTGGCTTGAATGATTTTGACTACTCAACTGATTACGGCTCTGCAGGTCAACTTCAATCGGTTATTCATTTAGGACGATTCAATTATATGCGATTAGGCCCATCCTTGCATGAACTCATGCATAATTGGGGTAATTTTGGAATTACAACACATGCAATGTTTGATTTTGGCACTAACCTTTCTTCTTTTGAGTTTATTCCTCATTGGGGCTTTACTGGAGGAAGTACTAAGGGGCAATTGGGTGGCTTTAAACAAAGTAGCCTTATCGAAAATGGAAACAACAATTACACCGTTGATGCCTTTGGTGGCTTTGCCAATGGTGGAAACTCAGTACCTTACAACGAAATGGAATTATACCTCATGGGTATGATACCAATCAGTCAAGTCAGTAATTTTGATATTTTTAAATCCATAACTACACAAATAGACAATAACAACGGTACTTATAGCTTTACGTCAGCAGAAAGGGAAACATTCACCCCAAATAGTATTGTAAATCAATTGGGACAACGTGTGCCTAATTCCAATACTGCTCAAAAAGACTTTAAAGCCTTAGCCGTGGTACTTACCGATGTGGCTCTTACCGAAAACGAATGGAATCAAATAGATAACGACATTGTTCAATTTTCTAAAATTGGAGCAGACGACCAAGCTAGCATTTACAATTTTTGGGAAGCAACCAATGAATTAGGAACAATCACTTTCGGAAATCTATCGGCAAATGTTATTGACACCAGTCAGCAAAACATTTTGGTGAATAGTATTGAAGTACAAGGACAAAACAATGCCTCAACAGTTATCATAAATGAAAACTTACAAATGGAAGCCACTGTACTTCCTGCAAATGCAACCAATAGCAATTTAGATTGGTCTGTTACAAACGGAACAGGTCAGGCTACCATTAGTAATACAGGTTTATTATCTGCAAATTCTATTGGTAACGTTACAGTAAAAGCAAGTGCTCAAGATGGCTCTGGAATATTCGGAGAGAAGAGCATTACGATTTCTGAAACTATTGGTCTTGATAAATTTAAAACTGCTGCTTTACAGATATATCCTAACCCTACTAAAAACCACATTCATATCAATGCAAATGTTCAGGATATTAAAATTTTGGATATGCTTGGTAAAGAAATTAAAAACTATAAGGTTGAGTATTCAGATGAAAAAACTAGCATTTATTTTGACGCAATTACTTCAGGAGTATATTTTATAAAGTATCAATCAGAATTTACTCAAAAGTTTATTGTTGAATAAAATGAAAAAGTGATAAGGTTTGGTGACGAACAAACAAAAGAATTTGCAAAGCAAAAAATTGCAGAACTAAAAAAGTAGAAAATATTGATGAAAATTATAGCTGGTTAATTTCAAATGGAGAATTGTTAACTAAGACATTTAAAAAAAACTAATTAAAACCCTACCTCCCACAAACAGTTTTGAAATCGCACCATGTACAAGCAGACTCATCATCTGTAGGGTAAAAATCGTTTCTTTCATCTAGAATAGAAGATAGTAATCCTTTTAATTCGTCTTCAAATTCATCCAAAACCAATGCATCCATTTTTAGAGGTGTTTTGTTCTTTGTAACGTATATCAAACCATCCTCTAAATTTCTGAGGGAATAATTCCCTGCTCTAAAAGCTGTATCGTCTTTCAACACACTCTTGGAATAGAGGTAAGCATAGGTCATAAGCTGAAAGGCTTTAGACTTTTTAGGATTAGTAGTCAGTTCTGAGAATTCTTTGAAGCTCAAATCTTTTTGCTCTACCTTGCCCGATTTATAATCCACTATACGAATGGAATCCCCTACTTGGTCTACCCTATCCACATTTCCAAAGAGTTTGAAATTCACACCTTTTACCGTCAGTTCATAAGGTAAAGACCGTTCGGTATCAGTTACCTTTAGAGGTGCAATCGTATCTCTTATAAATTGTTTTTCCGTCTCAAAATAGTTCTTGGTAAGTCGTTGTGCTACTTTCCAAATAAGGTGATTCTTACCTTGATACATGCCTTGTCCCACTTCCTTTTTAAAGCCTTCATCAATCAATGCGAGGGTAAGTTCTTGTATGTGATCTAAATTTTCTTCGGTCAATGGAGCTTCCAAATAAACCTGATAAGCATGGTGTAATGCCTCATGAATTATAGTACCAAAAGAATGAGCTTCCATGAACTCTACCAAATCGTCTTCAACATATATTTTTGCAATATATTTAAAGTAAAACTGTAGCTTACAGTTAATAAACGTATTCAAAGAGGTTGGCGATACTTTGTGCGTTGCCCAATCTAGGATGCGTTTTTTTACTTCATCTGATTTACTGATACGAATTGGTTGAAAATCAGCAGAATGTGTAGCATCGGATTGGAGCACTTTCTCATTAATGTTCAAATGCGAAAGCTCGTTGCTTATCTGCGTAATAAAACGACTTTTTTCGCCACTTCCAAAATCGTCGCTTTGGGTATTGTAGAGTAAAAAAACGTTTTCAGCACGTTGTAGCAAACGGTAAAAGTGATAAGCAAAAATAGCATCTCTCTCCTCATGTGTTGGCATTTTAAAATACTTCTTCAACACAAAAGGAATAAAAGAATTAACCGACTTACCTGCTGGCAGTTTTTCTTCGTTTACGCTAAGAACAATGAGGTTTTTGAAGTCCAGTGTTCGCGTTTCTAAGACACCCATCATCTGTAGACCATTAAGAGGCTCTCCCATAAAGGATATGGTCTCCTTACCTATAATTTGGAAAAAGATGGCTCTGATTGTCTTTAAATCCATCTCAGAATCAAAATCTTGTAGATGGTTCTCCAATACTTGCACGGATTTATAAAAAGAAAATAAAATTTCAGACTCCACACTGGCTTTTTCAGAAATCAGCTGATTCTTCAAGGCATCCAAAAGTGTTTTGATGCTATGAAGACACATATCTGTCTCACTCCAATCCCCTAACAGTAACGATAATACATCCCACTGCTTATGCTGATTAAAGTGTTTTCTTAAAGTAGAAGCACTCACAAAGAGTATCTTTTCTTTACCTAAATACTGATTTATACCCTTAAATAGAGTAGGTTCAAACAAGCGGCTCATGTAAGGGTGTCTGAAGATTTTCTGTAGGTCTTTAGTAAAGAACTTCTGTTGTTGATTATTGGCTTTCTTAAGGTGTGATTTAAAGAGTAAATCAATCAGGCTATACAAAGGCGTAGTACCAATGGGAGCACCCATGGTAATATTTACAGCATTTATGCTCTCAGGCAGATTATTCAGTACGGGAAACAAAAGGTTTTCATCGGCAAGAACTAAAGCTGTCTGACTGTTTTTTAAATCATCAGAAGCTAAATCGCTCAAAAGATTGCCAGCTACTCTAGACTGACCGACATTTTTGGCACAACCTATTATGTTTATCGTTTTATCCTTTTCAAAGTAGTTAGTCAATTTACTAGCACCCCATTTCTGAAAATGTTGCCTTAGAAATAGACCAGCCTCATGTTTTTCATTTTCCACATAATGGGCATCTGCATCCCAAAACAAACGGGCAATTTTGTGAGTTACAAAATGATTTACAATCTGATTTTCTGCTGTGGTTAGAGCATTTAGTCCTACAAACCACACCTCATCAAACTGATGTTTTACGCTTTGTATATTGTCAGCCGCTTTCCTATAAGCCAGTCCCTGATAAGCTAAATTATCCTCTAATAAAGAGCTTGTAAATGCTGTGTACCATTCGAACAAATAGGCGAAAAACTGCACGTATTTCTCTTGAAAAGCAGTAAGCTCAGCACTGTTTAGGCTCCACTGTTCCAATTCTTTAATGTCTCTAAGGTTGGTAAGTAATGACTTAGCATCGACCATATAGCGATCCATCTCATTAAAATCATACAGTATGGTCTGACTCCATTTTAAAAACTGCTCAAAGGTATCTTCATTGTCTGGTGGTCTATTGGTGTTGAATACCTCATACAGTCGAAACTGCAAACTCAAATTATCAAGCGTATTTAAGCCAGAAAGTTCAGTTATAAAATCTTCAATAGAATAAATCTTTGGCAACCAAATAGGTTCATCTATCTTTTGAGACAAATGGTGTTTTAGAAAAACAATAGAACGCTTTGAAGGCAAGACTATAGTCAAACCATCCATTCGCTTTCTGTTTGAAAGTATTTCTTTGGCAATATGTTCTAAAAAAGAATTTACCACGATACTACTTTTTCTATATTTTCTGTATAAATAATATATTTAGATATTTTTCTAAAACCCATCATTTTCAATAGGTTAGAATAATTATCTACTTGGGATTTATGGCTTTCCATTCTCTTACTAGATCCTGTTTTATAATCAATGACCTTTACCTCATCACCTTTAATCAAAAGACGGTCTGGAATGTAGGTGTCGCCACTATCTAACAATATTTCTTGTTCCGTTTTCACCTCCCATTCGTCCGAAAAGAAAGGCTTTATTTCATCATCATTTAATAAATCATCAAGGCGACTTCTTAGCTTAGATTTAAGTTCTGAAGTCAATAAACCATTTCGTTCCAAATCATTAAGCACCTTTTCTTTATCTTCCAAATAATGAATCTTTGATAAGGCATCGTGCAAAAGACTCCCCCATTGTTGGCGGTCTAAATTCACATCCCAAAGTTGATTTGAATTGTTTTTTAGCTGTATAACCTTTCTCCAATTGGCTAAAGAGGTGTAAGATAAGTGATAGCCATTGTCTAGTTCTTCTTCGTCTGTATTTTGTTTTGGTAATAACTGCCCTATTCGAACGGGAAATTCAGCAGCAGTATCTTTAAAATAATGAGCTATTAACTGACTCAAGGAATTAAATTTATCGCTACTACCAAAGGATTCGGTGTATATGTACAACTGCTCTTTGGGCCGCGTCATGGCTACATACAGAACATTTAAATCGTCCATCAAGGATTTATCACTCTCGCCTTTGTGAAGTTCGGCATAATCAGACTTCTCCAATTCTTTTGTATTATCTAATAACGCCACTTTCATTTTCTTAATCTTACCCTTAGCATCTACCCATAATTCATCTGCTGGCTTTCCTATCTTCCAATTAAAAGGAATAAATACAATGGGAAACTCCAGTCCTTTGGACTTATGTACCGTCATAACCTTAACCGCCTCTGTATCTTCAGCTACTACAATGGCTTCTTTTTCATTGTTCTTTTCCCACCACTCTAAAAAAGCCGAGACATCATTGCTATTCTTTATTGAGAATTTATGTACTGCATCTAGAAAATACTGCAGATATATGTCCGTAGATGATAGATTAAACACTTGAATTAATCGCTCAACCAAATCGTAAATAGGTAGCTCCCATAATGATTGCGGCACAAAGCGGATTCCTAAAGACTCTAAATAAGAATAAAAGGATTTTATATCTCCCTCTCCTACTAATTGTAATAAATTATGAATAGGTATCTTTTCATTATTCTCTCTTTGATGAAGATAGGTTAATATAAAGGTCTGAGCAACTTTTTCTGAAGGTTGATGTAAAAACTCCAAAAGAGATAATACAAAATGTACTTCTTTAGACGCATTTAGTAAAAGTGCCTCATCTGACAATACATTTATTCCAGCAGTATTTAGGCTAGAAGCAGCTTCAAACGTTTCTTTTTTAGTGCGGCATAAAATAGCCATATTTTTAAGACTGTAATTTAAAGACCTCAACTCATGAATCTGAAGAATGATTTTCTGCATAACCTCAGCCTTAAAAAAATCTTTAGACTTAGGCGATAAGTCAATGTGTATATAACCTCCATCTTTTCCCATGGGGTTTTGCTCATTTGAAGTATATATCTTTTGCAACTCTGGGCTAATGACAGTTTTAAGTTTTGTAAAAAAAGCATTGTTGAAGTTGACAATCTCTTTGTGGCTTCGCCAGTTATCTGATAATACCTTTTCTTCGGCATTATTCCATAAGCTTTGCTTAAGTTCTTCAGGATTAGGTAACATTTCGGACTGAAGAATTTCATTAGGGAGTTGAACGAACTGTTCGACCTCTCCACCTCTCCAACGGTAAATGGATTGCTTGGCATCTCCTACAATCAAGTTTTGGTAACCTTCTGATAGAGAATTATGAACTAATGGTAACAAGTTGTGCCACTGCATCACCGAGGTATCCTGAAACTCATCGATTAAAAAATGATGATAGCGTTCCCCTAATCTCTCATAAATAAATGGGGCAGGTTCTTTTCTGATAATTTCGGCAATGGCGTTGTTAAACTCTGAAATATGCTTAACGTTATTTTCTTCTTTGAATTGGTCAAGCTCTTTGGACAACTCATTAAGTACCGCTATCGAATAAATATTTTTTGATAGTAGTTTATTGAATACATAGTTCTTGTATTCTTTACCAATGTGTTCCTGAACTTGATTAAACAACTGTATTAAGTATGCTGAATTAGTCTCAATTATTGACTTTTTATCTTCATCAGCCTCTTTTTTACACCAATGGTTATTATCTACATTTTTCTTAACCGATTTGCTTGGGAAAAACGTTTTGGATGACCGCTTTTTAAAATTATCAAAATAGTTGTAGAAGTATTTACCAGTAAAATCGCCAGCTACTAAATTATGTCTTTTGCAAAACTCCAAAAATTCAGAACGCTTTTCCAATAATACATTTTCGAAAGCCATCATCTCAGCATTGAGTTCGTCCTTCACTTCTAGGCAATCATTAATACTAACTTGTGAAAGAGAATCAATAAATTTTTCAGACTTTTCGGAAAACAAATGCTTTGAAAATTCTTCTAAAGAGCGTTCAAGATTGTAGCTTTTCCCTTCATCAGCTTTAGAGATAGCAAAAGACACTAAAGCTTTTGAAAGCTCCTCATTAGTTCCTATTCGACTTATAAGGAATGATACAGTTGGTTGAATCAATTGATCCTGATCCATCTCAACCTCAAAGGCTTGCGCCATTTGTAAATCATGGGCAAATGTTCTCACAATCCTGAACACAAACTTATCTATGGTAGAAATTGATAAATCAGTATAGTTGTGAAGTATAGCAGTAAGAATTTTTTGAGAACGCTCCACTATCTCCTCCTCAGTCAAAGATGTATCTTGTTGAATATGACTAAAAAATGAATTTGGCTTACCTTTTCCGACACCCTTAGATAAATCCGCAATAAAAGACAACACTCTTTCTTTCATTTCAGATGCCGCTTTATTTGTAAAGGTAATTGCTAGTATGTGCCTAAAGTATCGAGGAAAAAAGTCCTTACCATCACCCAAAAGAGCAATTCGAATATAATTTCTAACCAAAGTGTAGGTTTTTCCTGAGCCGGCTGAAGAGCGATATATTTGAAGATTTTTTTTCATTTATTACTTCGCAAAATAGACAATTATGTATGATTTATTATAAAATTATAAGTATACTTTATTCACAATTTGAAAGTTATAATTTAGTCAGATAATGGTCGTTAGATTATTAAATCCCTTATTATAACCTTATATTTGTACCTATGTATTTATCGAAGTCTATTTTTTCGTTATTAGTAGTTTTTACAATAGTCTTTTCATCATGTAAACAGCCTGGATGCACTGACCCTATTGCCTCCAATTATAACGCTGATGCTGACAAAGAAGATGATTCGTGTATCTATGATAATCTGAACCTACAATTTAACCTAAAAAATAATGAACGAGCATTTTCTAGGTACGATACACTTAATTTTAATGAAGGCTCATTTAGAGTAGAGAACATAACGTTTTACATGTCTAACATTACGCTGAACAACACCTCAATCAGTAAAAATGTTAAGGATGTTCACCTCTTTCGTTTGGATGAGCCAAACACTATGAATCTGGAAGTTACAGCTCCAAACGGCAACTATGAAAGTGTATCCTTTGGACTGGGTTTAACCCCTGAGCTCAATAACACTGAACCTTCTGACTACCCCACCGATCACCCTTTAGGACTTAATCAGAATACGTACTGGCCTATGTTAGCTTCCTCTTATATTTTTGTTAAGATAGAAGGAAAAATGGATACTTCTCAAACGTCTAGTTTTTATCCACTGACTTACCATTTGTCTCACGAGGATTTATTCAGAGCATTGGATTTTCCAAAAAGCATATCACTTGATGAGAACAATACTGCTACTCTACAATTTAATATTGATCTTTCTAAGTTATTCACTGATGTTGACCTATCCCAAGAGTTAGCACATGAACGTACGTCAAGCCCTTTAGCCAATCAATTAATCACAAACTTCTCGAATGCTATCGAATTGGAATAAATTAGTAATGCTTCTATGCAGTTTTGTACTTCTTTCATGTGAGAGGGATATTCCTGTTGTAGAGGCTATCGATTATAATCCAACTTTCGTGGCTTTTGATGTACCTAATCGATTTCCAACTCCAAATTTACCAGCTGACAACCCTCCCACTGAAGAAGGTATTGCCTTAGGAAAAAAACTTTTTTATGACCCAATCCTTTCAGGCAATAACACTTTATCTTGTGCTGATTGTCATTTTCAATCAAAAGGCTTTAGTGATCCCGCAAGAGTTAGTATTGGAATTGAAGGAGTTCTTGGCACAAAAAATGCATCTGCAATTATTAATGCGGCATGGAATACCACCAACTTTTGGGATGGAAGAACCATTTCATTGGAAGAACAAGCACTTGGTCCAGTTACAAGCTTTATTGAACTTCATTCCCCTTCTTGGGAACAAGTAGCTCAAGAACTGATGGATAATTCAGAATACAAAGGTTTATTCAAGCAAGCTTTTAATACTGACATTATTGATTCATCTCATGTTGTTAAAGCCATTGCTCAATTTGAAAGAATTATAATATCATCAGAATCTAAATTCGATAAATTTTTAGATTATGAAGCTAGTCTAACGCCCTCCGAACTAAGAGGGAAAGAAATTTTTAATACAGAAAAAGGCGATTGTTTCCATTGCCATTCCTATCCACTGTTTACGAGCAATCTATTTCATAATAATGGTCTAGACCCTGAAGGCAGTATGGATAATGGACGATTTAATGTCACTAATGACCCTAATGATAAAGGCAAATTCAAAAGTCCAACACTTCGTAATGTAGAATTAACAGCACCTTATATGCACGACGGAAGATTTGCAACCCTAGAAGAAGTTATTGAACATTATAATTTCGGAGGGCATAATTCTTCTACTATTGACCCACTGATGAAAAAGGTTGATATTGGACTAGGATTGACTCAACAAGATAAAACTGACCTCATAAGTTTCTTAAAAACATTAACCGATAGTACTTTTATTAATAACCCTGAATTCCGACCTTAGCAATAAATTCTATTAAATTTTAATGTATAACAAACTGAAACATATTGTATTAACCTTAATTAGCATCTTCATATTAGGTATTTCTACACCTACTAAGGCTCAAGAGTTAAGATGCGGTACTATGGAGCGTTTCGATTATGAAAATAAAGAAAATAACGCTTTATTACTTGAAAGAAATAGCATCAGTAAGACTGTTAGAGAATGGAAAAAAAATAGCTCAACACCAGATTCGTATACTATACCTGTAGTCTTTCACATTATTTATAAAAATGAAAGTGAATACGTTTCTGTTGAACAAGTAATGAGTCAGCTTGAGGTGTTAAACCAAGATTTCAATCGTACAAATCCAGATGCTAACCTTACTCCTGCTCAATTTCAAGATGTTGCTGCAGATTGTAACATTAGCTTTTGTTTAGCTCAACGCACTGAAAACAACGATACAACTTCTGGTATCACCTACACCCAAACAAGCGTAAGTTCTTTTTCTTTATATGATAATCGAATTTTTCAAGATTCCTTAGGTGGTAAAACAATTTGGAATAGTTCGGACTACCTCAATATTTACGTTTGTGATTTAACCAATGCTTTAGGTTTTTCTTCATTCCCTGGAGGCAACCCAAATAGAGATGCTGTAGTTGTTGATTTCTCAAACTTTGGGACAATAGACGTAGCTCCACCATTTAACAAGGGGAGAACTGCAACACACGAGCTAGGACATTGGCTTGACCTCTATCACATATGGGGCGGCGGAAATTGTAGCACTGATGAAGTGGATGACACGCCTAGCCAAGAAACTGAAAATTACGGATGCCCCACTCATCCTAGTCCTACTTGCGACAATAACGGAGATATGTTTCAGAATTACATGGACTATACTAATGATGCTTGTATGAACCTGTTTACAAATGGGCAGAAAGAGAGAATGCACGCTACACTAAATACTGAAAGACTTGGAATCGGCAATACAGACTTCTGCCAATTTCCTTTTGAAGATGTTGGTATAAGCAGTAATGTTCAGCCTTCGGAAAACGAAGTGTATTGTGGTGAAAATATAGAACTCATTACAACTCTGTATAACTATTCTGAAAACGTGATAAGCAAAGCGAGTATTTTTTATCAGCTTGACGATGAAAATCCCGTTGAATTTGAATGGACAGGAAATATAAACCCAAATACTTCTTTAGAAATAAACTTAGGAAATCACATCTTCACTACTGGAGAACATCTTTTAAAAGTTTACAGCTCCTCGCCTAACGACTTTAGAGATATCAACCCTTTAAATGACACTAGCTATATTGCTTTCACAATAACTCAAGGCACAAATATTGATTTTATCATTCAAACTGATAATTATGCTGAAGAAAATTATTGGGCAATTTTAAACAGTCAAAACGATACTGTAGCATCTGGAAATGAATTGGCAAGTAATGAAGTTAATACGTTTAACTACTGCCAAGATTTAGATAGTTGCTACACTCTAGTAATATATGACATCTATGATGATGGAATGTGTTGCGACTTTGGAAATGGATTTGTTGCTGTCAATGGTCAAAACTTTAGTGGTGATTTTGGCTCTGAAGTACAGATTGACTTATGTAACACAATTGGTATTGATGAAGTTATGAAAAGTAATTTTGTAAAAGTTTACCCCAACCCTACAAATGATTATATTACTATTGAGTCCAAAACAATCATTGAAGAAGTAAGAATTTATGACATATATGGCAAAAATGTACTCCAAAAAAATTGTCATAGCAATAAAGAACTTGTAAATTTGTACGTGCTCGGCTCAGGAGCTTACCTTTTACAACTAATAACTAACGAACAAACGCAATCCTTTAAGATAATCAAAAGATGAAAAAAACCTTTATTTTATTCTCTCTATCACTAATCTCTGTTTTGTCAATTGCTCAGATTAGCATCAATAAAATACCAATTAGCTCAACACAAACACTATCAAGAGATGTACCAACTCTAGAAATAGCATCTCCTGATATGATGCTAATTGAAAGTGAAGACCAAGATGCATCTATGAAAGGAAAACCATACCGTTATGCTAAATTAATTGATTGTGATATCGACCCTAGCACTGAAGGCTTGTGGGAAGAATTAGATAATGGTGTACGTGTATGGAGGCTAAATATTGAATCAGAAAATGCTAAAGCTCTTTCTTTGTATTTCGATGCCTTTTGGATTCCTTCAAACGGTGAATTGTACATTTATAATGAAGATAAATCAAAAGTCTTAGGAGCTTACACGAGCAGAAATAACCATGAAAGTGGTGTGTTTGCTCATGAAATTATCGAAGGAGACAAACTTTGCATTGAGTATGTTCAACAAGGTTCTGGAAATCCTATTTTACATATTAATAAAATATCTTACGCTTATCGCTCAATAAAAACCGCAAGTGAATTAAAAAGCTTTGGTGACTCTGGTGACTGTCAAAATAATGTAAACTGTCCGGAAGGCGATGACTGGCAAGATGTAAAAACAGCTGTATGTAGATTAAGTATAAGAATTGGTAATAGTTCTTACTGGTGCAGTGGCTCCTTAATAAACAATACTGCTGAAGACTGCACCCCATATGTATTAACAGCTGAACATTGTGCCTACGATGACGACAATAACAACTATGCCACTGATAATGACATGAATCAATGGGTGTTTTATTTTAACTATGAAGCCGATGAATGTGAAAATCCCAATACTAACCCAAGTTCAAATACAATGAATGGATGCTCATTTGTTTCAAAAAGTAGTAATAACGGAAACTGGAATGGCACCTCTGATTTTTATCTAGTAGAACTTAATAATAGCCTACCTTTTGACTATGGTTTGTATGTCGCAGGTTGGAACAGAAGCAACACAGCTTCACCCGAAGGAGTTGGTATTCACCACCCTGCAGGAGATATCAAAAAATTATCTACATATACACAATCTGCGACTTCTGTTAATGGTGGTAGAGACTGGAGAGTAAGGTGGGTTGAGACGGAAAGTGGACACGGAGTTACGGAAGGGGGCTCCTCTGGAAGCCCATTGTTGAATATGGATAAGCAAATTATAGGTGATCTATCAACTGGTAGCTCTGCGTGCACACCTTCACAGTATTTGAATGCACCTGATAATTATGGTAAACTCTCTGAAAGTTGGGATCAAAATGGAAGCACTAATGACCGTAGGCTTAAGCCTTGGTTAGACCCAACGAACTCAGGCGTGATTTCAATTAATGGAAAGCTTTGTGGATCGCCAATGGTAGCCAACTTTAATGCAGCCTATACACATGTTAAAACTGGCTCACCTACTCAATTCTTTTATACCGGAACAGGTAATCCTGAAACATATAATTGGACGTTTTATGGCAATGGAGTAACTCCTTCAAACTCAACAGATCCAGCTCCTGTAGTAGTTTATTCTAACGATGGCAACTACACCGTAAGACTGGATGTTAATGGTGAGAATGACAATTCAAGTTATGAAATTAAATCTGCATATATTAAGGTTGACCCATTAGGGGGAACTATAGGAATTGAAGAAAATCAATTGTCCGTTAATATCTTCCCTAATCCATCATCTGGTATTGTATATCTAAGCCAAGATATATCTGGTGATGCTGAAGTAAGAGTAATAACTCTATTAGGTAAAGAAATTTACTCTAACACTTTGTTAGAAACATTAAAGATTGACCTATCTGAATTTAGTAATGGTGTTTACTTTATTGAAGTCAGAAATGAAAATTCATTCACTAGCGAAAGATTGATTTTAAATAGATAAATGACAAACTCCTTATTTACTATACTAAACAGCAAATCTACACCGGAGGATTTAAAAAGTATCGCTCAGAAGGTTGCCAACAATGAACGTATTACTATTGAAGATGGTGTTCGTTTATTTGATGCCGATTTACCTTTTTTAGGTGTACTCGCAAATTATATTAGAGAATCTAAACATCAAGATTTCACCTATTTCAACAGAAATATACATATCGAACCTACAAATATTTGTGTGTTCGACTGCAAGTTTTGTTCATACTCTAAATTATTAAAGCATAAAACAGAAGGCTGGGAACTTTCAGAGGAGGAAATCCTCGATAAAATGAGAGAATATAAAGACCAGCCTATTACTGAAGTTCATATTGTGGGAGGTGTTCATCCTAAAATGGGACTAAACTATTTCGCTAGCCTCATCAAAAAAATAAAAGAAATTAGACCTGACATTCACGTTAAAGCCTTTACTGCTGTTGAGCTTGATTACATGTGCAGAAAAGCCAAAGTGAGTTATGAAGAAGGCTTAAATATTTTGAAAGAACACGGACAAGATTCACTTCCTGGAGGTGGTGCTGAAATATTTGATGAATCTATTCGTGAACAAATTTGTAAAGACAAATGTACTTCTGACCAATGGTTAGACATTCACGAAACGGCTCATAAATTAGGAATGCCATCTAACGCTACAATGCTTTATGGTCATATTGAAGAGCCTAAACATCTTGTGGATCATATGAATCGATTACGTAATTTACAAGATAAGACTGCTGGCTTCAATACGTTTATACCCTTAAAATTTAGAAATGGTGAGAATCAAATGTCTCATATTCCTGAAGTTAGTGTAATTAATGATTTAAAAGTATATGCTATTTCAAGAATATTCATGGATAACTTTTCACACATCAAAGCCTATTGGCCAATGATTGGTAGAAATACAGCACAGTTATCGCTTTCCTACGGCGTGAATGATATTGATGGTACAATTGACGATACTACGAAAATATACTCTATGGCTGGTGCTGAAGAGCAAACGCCTACTCTTTCTACTCAACAGTTAGTTGAGCTGATAAAAAATGTGAAAAGACATCCTATTGAAAGAGATACGCTTTACAATGTTGTAAAAGACTATAAAGACGTTGAATTTAAGTCTTCTGAGGAAAAAAGCTATTAAACTTTGTGCTTGGCATAATTTCGCCATTTTTTAATAACACTTTGCATATCCGCAGGAAGTTCTGATTCAAAGGACATCCATTTGTTAGTTTTTGGGTGAGTGAATCCTAAGCTTTTAGCATGTAATGACTGTCTAGGAATCATCTTAAAACAATTCTCTACAAATTGCTTGTATTTGGAAAAGGTAGTGCCCTTTAGTATCTTATCTCCTCCATATTCAAAATCATTAAACAAAGGGTGTTTTAGGTGTTGAAAATGAACTCTAATCTGATGAGTTCTTCCAGTCTCTAGTTTGCATTCAACTAATGAAACATAACCAAACTTTTCAAGAACTTTATAATGCGTTTTGGCAACTTTACCGAAATCACCTTCTGGAAAAACAGTCATCACCTTTCGGTTTTTAAGACTTCTACCAATGTTTCCCTCTATACTCCCTTCCTCATCTTCAAAATCACCCCATACTAAGGCATTGTATCTTCTGTCAATAGTTCTTTCGAAAAACTGTGTGGAAAGAGAATTCATAGCATTCTCATTCTTTGCAATTACCATTAAACCGGTTGTGTTTTTATCAATTCGATGAACTAAGCCTGGTCGAGTAGAGTCACCATTATTTGATGGTAAATTCTTAAAATGAAAGGATAGAGCATTTACTAATGTACCATCATAATTACCATAGCCTGGATGAACAACCATTCCTGCCTCTTTATTAATTACAACTACATCATCATCCTCATACACAATATTTAATGGAATATCCTGTGGGATAAGTTCAATTTCTCTTGGTGGATTAGTAAACATAACGGTTACTATATCAAATGGCTTAACCTTATAATTTGATTTTACAGCTTTATCATTTACTCTAATAAAACCATCTGCAGCAGCTTGTTGAATTTTATTTCTTGAAGTACCTTCTAATCGATTAAGCAGAAATTTGTCGACTCTAAGAGGCTCTTGGCCTTTATCAGCCTCTAACCTATGGTGCTCATACAACTCATTTGATTCTTCTTCAATCATTGAATAATTAGTTTTTCAATTTGTGAGCTATTAGCTGCGGTTATCTTTAAAATATAAATACCATTAGAAATATCTGACACATCAATTCTGTGTGATGTGTTAAAATCAGTACTTAATAATTGTTGACCACTTAGACTGTACATATCTACTCTAAACGATTCGTCATAATTAATGTATACAACACTACTGGTAGGGTTTGGAAAAATAGAAAGTGACAACAATTCGAACTCAGTACTATTAGATGGAGTTGATAATTTTCCAAATACTGGGCGAATCATCCAAGTACCATCACAATCAGCACAATTGGACTGTTGCCAACTTCCTCCTAAATTGTAATACATTCTATCATTATTCACTCTATTTCTATCGAGTCCTATATTGACAATATTTTCAGAATACTGTTCCCAACCCACAAAAACAGACCCCGAAACAACAATAGGGTTCTCTAACACATACTCGTAATAACCATTTTTAGTATCAGTGTATTCTGGATAAAAGATTTGACTCTCATACAATTCATTGGATGGCTCACCTGATTCACTACCCCACAATTTAATTCGAAATGCTATGCCATATGAATCTTCGTAGTTCTTTTCAAAATGTAACTGAACAGCTTTCAAGGTATCTTGTTCGGCAATATTGAAAAGCATGGCTACCTTTCCCTGTTCAGCATTTATTCCATAGGATGCTTCAGCAGTACCATCATCCAAAGCATAGTAATTATCAAAAACTTGATTAAATCTTAGCGTATCGTTTTCTTGAAATAGACTGTTATCGTCAGTAGCTATGGATTGAATGATTGTATATGAATTACTTTGTAGCTCTTCAATTGACGGTGGAAATGCACTAGTTACTACTGTTATAGCTGTTGGTGAATCGTCGGAATAAGAAAAATTCACATCAAGTGCTGGAATCTCATCATTTCTTGTTGGACCTGTTGAAGGGTAATGAAAGACCTGATCATCATTATTATCATATATATCGTATCGGTAATCAACACTTTGAGGAGTGCTATAATTATTTCTTATCCAAGTATCCATATTAGAGGACATATATGCTGCTCTATTTTTATCAAAATGCGACCAAGGAATAGTGTAATAGAAATTAATCATTTGAGAAGTCTCATAAATGAAGGCTACATCTTCAACATCATTCAATAAGCTAATATCATCAGTAAGTAAGACATTATCGATATGCCAATGGTCAAAGTTTCCCGAAAGAGTTGCCATATTATGAAACCTAAACTGAAAATCAGAATGTAAAAAAGCCAAATCATTTATGGTGTAATTGATTTTAGTAAAATCTGAAACAGAGAAACCTACGGTATCCCAAATAGTTTGCCACACCAATGCAGTATCTAAAAACTGAACAGACAATTCATCATTATTTTCTGGTTCGTTACCGTATCCAGTCGACTGAAGTAAAAACGAAAAGTAAACACTACTGAAAGACGAAATATCAATTGGCTTTGATGTTAAATAATCAGCATCTCCATGAGCAGTTTCTGAAACACTATTTCTAGGGTTACCAAGGGAATCCAAACCGTCAAATGTAGCTACTCCAATGTTTATAGGGTTAATTGGGTAAGTGTTATTAACAAACACATCCTTATCTTGCCATAGTTCAGCTTTTGGATAACCTTTATAATTGGAAAAATCATCGAAAAAAGGAAGCACAGGGTTAGATTGAACTGAATTAGTAGATTTTTTTGATACATCAGACAATTGAGAATTGAATTTCAAAGGACTAACTCGCTCTTGGGAAAAGAGAAAAGTCGATAAAATCATTGAAATTAAAAGTAAGAAACTACTCTTCATCATTCGCATCTGGTGATTTTAGATAAATATCAACATTTCTGCCTAGGTTAATCATTTTATTTTCTGAAGCGGTTGGACGTTGACGGTAAATTACTGCAGTACTACTATCCGTAACATTATCATTGTATAAGACGAGACCTAGATTTATGGAATTCATTTGTAACAGAATTTCTGCATCTTCTTTAGTAAGTCCGTTCAGATTTGGTAAATCAACCATTACGTCACTTAATCCGTTACCAATCACCAAGTCCACCTTTGAGCCAACTATTAGAAATGTTCCCGATTCAACTTCTATACCATTGACCGACTGCTCAAGAACAACATTTTTTGCCATATCTGGTACAAATGATAAATTTCCAGCGGATAGTCCTATGGATTTTAGCTTAGAAATTGCTCTCCTGAGCGTTAAGTCTACTAGATTAGGCAACTGAACTTCTTTCTTTTTCTTGGATATTATAGTCAAATATATTCTTCTATTTTCCTTGACAAAAGAACCCGCTTTAGGGTTTTGGTCAATTACGCTAAGCGGAGGCATTTCTAGATTGAAAACAGAGTCCATTACAACATAGTTCAATGAATATGATTTTAAAACACTATCAGCCTCATAAATATCCATACTGTATAAATCTGGTAATTCAATGAGCTTATCGTGACGGGTATAAAACCTTAGAAAAATCAAAACTGATAAAATGAGAACCACTACAAAACCAATTGAATAAAAAAAGTTTTTGTAAAAAATTTTAGTCAATAAAAACTTGAGCCAAGTCGGATTATTGTTTTCCATAATTAGTAGTGATAACGAAAAACAAATATAATAATTATGAAAGGTGTGCCATCTATATTTACTTTTAGTTTATTTTTGAAATTATGAAAGCTATTGCTGTAGTTATGGGCGGTTATTCTGCTGAGAAAATTATATCCATGAAAAGTGGTGAAGTGGTTATGAATTTTCTAGATAAGTCTTTATACAAACCATACGCTATTGTTATTGATGAAAATGAGTGGAAAATGGTTGATGGCAATACATCCTATACCCTTAATCGCTCCGATTTTTCAGTTGATTTAAATGGTCAAAAAATTGTTTTCGATGGTGTTTTTATAGCTGTACATGGTGCCCCCGGAGAAAATGGCATCCTTCAAACCTATTTAGACGCATTGAACATCCCTTACACATCGTCTAGTGCAAAAGCATCTGAGTTGAGCTTTGACAAAGGTAAATGCAATGATTTTTTAAGAAATAATGACATCCCATGTGCTAAGTCAGTGATTCTAAAGAAAAATGATGATATTCAAAAAGATTTTCTGATTAATACATTGGGACTGCCCTGTTTCGTTAAGCCAAATTCTAATGGCAGTAGTTTTGGAATTAGTAAAGTTTCAAACGTTGATGAGCTACTTCCTGCCATAGAAAAAGCCTTTTCTCATGACGATAATGTTCTTGTTGAATCTTTTTTATCTGGCACTGAAGTAACATGTGGTGTGCATAATTTGAACGGAGTTGTTCAAACCTTACCCATTACTGAAATAGTTAGTGAAAACGATTTCTTTGATTTTGAAGCTAAGTACGAAGGTAAATCTAAAGAAATTACACCTGCAAGAATAAGCGAAGACATTGCCAGAAAAGTATCTGAAAGAACAATTGAAATATATAAGCTCCTTAATCTTGATGGAATAGCTAGGGTAGATTTCATAATCACTAATGGTGAACCCTTTGTAATTGAGGCAAATACAGTTCCTGGTCTATCTAAAGGAAGTATTATTCCTCAACAAGCACAAGCCATGGGTATAAGCTTAACAGAATTGTTCAACAAAGCAGTCAATCATATGCTTGTAGGAAGTTAATGAATTAGACTTTGAATAGCCAATCGGTAACTATCCAATCCAAAGCCGCAAATACTTCCTTTACAGTATGGGGCAATTAAAGATTTTCTTCTAAACTCTTCTCTTGAATAAATGTTCGAAATATGAACCTCAATAACATCTGAATTTATAGATGAAATTGCATCGGCTAGAGCCACTGAAGTATGAGTATATCCCCCAGCATTAAGAATAATAGCATCTAACTCAAACCCTTTTTCGTGCAAAAAATTAATGAGTTCGCCTTCGACATTGCTCTGAAAATAAATTAAATTTACATTTGGATAGTCAGCTGATAAGTTTGCGAAATAATCATCAAATGAAAGTTCACCATAAATATCCGTCTGTCTTACTCCTAATAAGTTTAAATTTGGACCATTAACAATTGCTACATTCATAGTACAAAAGTAATCAATGAGTTGGAAAAATTACATAAATAGTTTTCGTTCTTATCTTATGCTAGAACGTTCACTGTCCGAAAACTCTGTTGAAGCCTACATTAGAGATGTCCATAAGCTGAATGATTATCTTTCTATTAACGGCATTAAAAAGTCTCCAAAAGAGCTTACATCTAAGGATATTTCATCCTTTATACAATGGATTGTAAAATTTGGAATTAGTGCCAATTCGCAGGCAAGACTACTTTCTGGAATAAAAGCGTTTTATAAATATTTAATTTTAGAGGAAATCATTGATAAAGACCCTACTCTATTAATTGAAGGTCCTAAAAAAGGACTAAAATTGCCAGAAACCCTTAGTACTGAGGAAATAGATGAACTTATAAAAAGTATTGACCTTAGCCATCCACAAGGGCAACGAAATAAAGCTATTATTGAAACTCTTTATGGTTGTGGACTAAGGGTTTCTGAGCTAATAAATCTAAAAATTACTAATTGGTACAGAAAAGATGGCTTCATTAAAGTAATTGGAAAAGGGAATAAAGAACGTCTTGTGCCAATTGGCAAAGTTACAGAGAGTGTTCTAAAAATATATGTAGATCAAATTCGTGTGCATCAAAAAATAAATAAAGGCTGTGAAGATTTTGTATTTCTAAATAGACGTGGAAATCAACTCAGTAGAGTGATGATATTTACCATCATAAAAAATTTAGCTGAAAAAACTGGACTCAAAAAAACCATTAGTCCTCACACCTTCCGACATAGCTTTGCTACAGAATTGATAAAAAGAGGTGCAAACTTAAGAGCTGTTCAAGAAATGTTAGGGCATGAGTCTATAAATACAACCCAAATTTACACACACATTGATAGGGAATTTTTACGCGAATCTATTATCACTCATCACCCCCGCTCTTGACAGTTTACTCCAACATATGGAAGCTTTATGTGATTAAAGGTTTACGATGGTTTATGATTATCATGCCAATCATCGTTATTTTCTTTCAAGAAAATGGACTAAGCTTAAAAGAGGTCATGATTCTTCAGGGAGTATACTCATTAATGGTGGCTTTAATGGAAATTCCCTCTGGCTACTTGGCTGACGTATTTGGCAGGAAACATACTCTCACTTTAGGGGCGATATTAGCATTCATAGGATTTCTAATTCTCAGTCTTTCATTTACTTTTTGGCCATTTTTTATTGGTGAAATTATTTTAGGGATTGGAGCAAGTTTTATCTCTGGTGCAGACTCGGCTTTACTATACGATTCTTTACTTGAAAGTGATAAGGAAAGTGACTACACCAAAGTCGAAGGAAGAGCTTACGGAATTGGCAACTTTTCTGAAGCGTTAGCAGGAATATGCGGTGGCTTGTTAGCCGATATATCATTACGTTACCCCTTATACTTTCAGGTTTTTATTGCAGCTTTAATAATCCCACTCACCTTCTCATTAATAGAACCAAAATCTCACAAATTTGACAACTTCCCAAATTGCTTTAAAGCAATTTGGGAAGTTGTCAAATTCTCTCTTTTAGAAAATAAATTATTGAAGTGGCTAATTATTTTATCCTCAATTATTGGCTTTGCCACACTATCAATGGCTTGGTTTGCACAACCCTATTTTAAAAGCATTGATTTGCCCATAAAATACTTTGGCTTCGCATGGGCAATACTTAATTTAAGCACTGGTTTTTCTTCTATGAATGCGTATAGATTTGAATCTCTTTTTTCTAAAAAAAGTTTGTCTCTTTTTATCTCCATTGGAATTAGCTTACCAATACTACTTCTTTCGGGCTCTACACCTGCTATTGGATTATTGATGATATTTATTATTTATCTTGTAAGAGGAATAGCAACACCAATACTTAGGAATTTAATAAATGAAATAACCGAATCTAACGTAAGAGCTACAGTTTTATCCATTCGTAGTTTTTGTATTAGAATAACATTCTCCATTTTCGCCCCATTGATGGGATGGGTAGCCGATATTTACTCTCTAAGAGAAAGTTTTATAATGTTAGGAGTTCTAGTAATTGTAGTTAGTTTAATTTCGCACTTTAAACTAGTTAAACTATCTAACGATTAGCTTCTGAGATAATTGGTGTGACTTTACAGAGACAAAGTAAAGACCTTCTTTTAAAAGCGATATATCAATTATGTTGTCAAAAGTAGATAAACTCATTACTAGCCTTCCACTTAAATCTGAAATTTCAATATACTTTTCACCTTTTAAATTCATATTAAGGTAGTTAGACGCTGGATTTGGGAATATAAAATCATTCTTTGTATACACATCCAAAACATTCACCTCACAGTCAATCAAAAAATCAAAAGTAGTGAACGAATTATCAACTAATTCAGAATTGATATTTACACTAAACTCAAGATTAGTTGATACAGGGTTCAC
>Ga0209659_1000457_pt1 | contig 25802 bp, 22 predicted proteins | sample SaaInlLV_10m_DNA_FD_184658 | JGI IMG/M metagenome (GOLD analysis project Ga0209659, IMG submission 184658) | Marine microbial communities from expanding oxygen minimum zones in the Saanich Inlet - SI072_LV_10m_DNA (SPAdes) (version 2) | ecosystem: Environmental > Aquatic > Marine > Intertidal... | reverse complement strand
AGAACTGTATTTACACCTCTACGAACTCCACCAAAAGAAAGATAGTTTAAAACCGGTATTACAACAAAAAATTAATCAAAAGGAAAAGGTTAATGTAAAACAACGGATAAAGCCTATAGAAGCGGTATTGGAAGAGTAAAATAATCGAAAGAAAAAAAAGATTAGCATAAAAAAAACCTCCTGACAACAGGAGGTTTTATATTATTTAAAAACGATAATCTAACGATTTAACTGAGCCTTTATAAAGTCTGCCAATTCATTCACATAGGCTTGAGAGAAATTAAACTCAATTCCTGCCGTTTGGTATATCTCACCGATAGACTTAGTATAGCCTAATTTTAGAGCCTCATCGTAATTACTCAAGGCTTCTTTACCTAATTGCTTATAACTTCTCCACATAGCAATAGCTCCTAACTGAGCCATTCCGTATTCTATATAGTAAAAAGGAACTTCGTACAAGTGCAATTGCTTTTGCCATAGGTTCAATAAAGCGTCTTCTTGTCCATCCCAGTCTACAATAGAACTGCCCAACTTTTGCATAATGTTTTTCCACTCTGCTCGTCTTTCTTCAGCAGTGTGTGGCGTAGTATAAATCCAGTGTTGAAACTTATCAATGGCAGCTATCCATGGTAAACCTTCCAATACTTTTTGCATTTGCTCAGTTTTGGCACGGACTAACTCATCTTCATTCGAATAGAATTCATCCCAAGTATCCATGCTTATTAGCTCCATAGACATGGAAGCTAATTCGGCAACTTCTGAAGGGGTACTTTTGAAATCGCATAAATCCAAATCCCTACTCAAAAAGGAGTGAATGGCGTGTCCACCCTCATGCACCATAGTCACTAAGTCGCGTTGAGAACCCACCGCATTCATATAGATAAAGGGCACACCTATTTCATACAAAGGGTAATTGAAACCTCCTGGCGCCTTACCTTCCTTAGAAACCAAATCAATGTGCTTCATAGCTTTCATTGTACTCAAACACTGTCCGTAATATGGACTTAGTCGCTCAAAGCATCGAATGGATTTGTCAATTAAATCCTCGCCACCCTCAAAAGGTTTTAAAGGGGCCTTACCCTCAGCATCCACAGAAGTATCCCAAGGCTTGTAAGCCTCTAGCTTCATTTTATTTTTTCTGCCTGCATCAAAAGATTCAATAATAGGAACAATCTCTTTTTCTATCGCGGTATGGAAATCTGAACAATCTTCAGGGGTGTAATCGAATCGACCCATAGCAGCAAACATATAATCGCGGTAATTATCAAAGCCTGAATTTTTAGCAATCTGTTGCCTCAAAGCAATTAAATCATCAAATAACACATCCAATTTCTCCACATCTTCCGCACGCCTTTGGCTCATCTTTTCATAAACCTTTTGACGTTTACTTCTGTCTGTATCCTTTAAAAACTGAGCCGCTTTTTGCATGGTCATTTTTTCACCATCAACCTCCACAGTCATTTTAGCAGCAATAGCACCATATTCTTGTTGCTTAGTTTCCATTTCGGTAAAGAGCGGAATATTTTCCTCTCTAAAAATCTCAATAGTCTTGTGCAAACCCCTCAAATAAATGTGGTATTTCTCTTGGTCTAGCTCTTTTAAAAACGGACTTTCGGACACCTTAACATTGAGCTTGTGGCTGTAAGGTGCTACCTTAGGTGATATTTCAGTAACCCAAAAATGAAAGGCTTTCGAAAGCTCTTCATCTCTAGTATCAATATTCATTTTAATGTATCGCCATGCCTGCTCTTCTTCCAGTACAGATTCTAGCTCACTGCGGTTTAGCATCCACTGCTCCAAGTCGGATACAGACTGAATATTGGCATCGAGTAAGCTTTGAAAGTAATTTTCTATTTGTGACCACGACTTTACTTCTAAATCTTCATCTATAAAATGTCGCTTTGGACGTGTAGGGATATCTGCTGTAAGCATAATGTTTATTTTTTATCTTCTGTTTTTTCTTTGGCTTTCTTTGGAGCTTTAGGCATTTCTATTAATCCATTCTCCTGCAATATATTGTACCACTGGGCTAACTTTTTAATGTCCGAATGGTATACTTGATCTTCGTCAAATTCTGGCAATACCTCACGCATCCAAGTAAACATTTCCTCTTTTGAGGATTTGTGATTGATACATTGCCCACCATTTTCTTTTTTGGCAATAGCATCAAAAATATCTGAAAGTGGCGTCGTATCAGAGTAGGTATAAATGCCTATATCTTCTAATGCACTAACTTGATGAGAGGCATACAAAGGCATGCGTTTTTTATCGACAATACCTTCAACTACAATAGTATTTTTAGCCTGACTGACTAGCTTGTACAATCCTGGTTTTCCCGAAATAGATAATATTCCTTCTAGATTCATCTTTAAAAATTTTAGAAATGCAAAACTACAATTTTGAAACTAAGAATTTGACCTTTATTGAAAATTAATACGATGATTCAATAGTGCTAAAAGAAGGTATATCTTCCAGAAAAGTAAAGCTATTGACTTCATAATTCATCTGACAGCAGTAATGTTTTAAACCGTTTGTTACGAGCAAATAAGGCGCTTTTAGCTCAAAGTTATAGCGTGCAATTTGCTCAAATACACTCTGATTAATCTTTACAGAAGATGCCTTGCACTCCACCAACAAAACGGCTTTGCCATTGCGGTCGTAACAAATAATATCAGCACGTTTGTTCATCGTGTTGTAAGTCAAGCCTTGCTCGACAGTTATCCAAGAAGGAGAAAATTGTTTATCGTGAATAAGGTGATGCACCATATTCTGTCGCACCCACTCTTCAGGGGTAAGTTTGACGTATTTTTTTCTAATAACATCAAAAATATGTGTGATTCCTTCAATACTTTTAAGATTGAAGTCGTATTTTGGCAAGCTCAAATCATACATCATAAGAAGCAAAGAAATGAAATTTGAAAACATCCTTTCAGATTTAGAGGCAAAAAAATACAGTCCAGTGTATTTTTTAATGGGAGAAGAAAGTTTATTTATTGATAAAATATCTGATTATATCGGTAAAAATGTTTTGGATGAAGCTGAAAAAGATTTTAATCAGTCCATTATTTATGGCAAGGAAAGCAGCATTGAAAGCGTATTAAGTAAAGCCAAACAGTTCCCCTTAATGGGCGATAAAGTTGTTGTAATCGTTAAAGAGGCTCAACACCTTAAGAAAATTGAACAACTGCAAAGCTATATCGAAAACCCTCAGCAGTCTACTATTCTAGTCATTTGCTACAAAAATAAGGTGTTGGACAAACGCAAAAGCTTTGCCAAAGTAGTAGCAAAAAAAGCCGTTCTTTTTGAAAGTAAAAAACTGTATGATAATCAAATTCCTGAATGGATAGGTAATTATGTCTCAAGTAAAAACTACCAAATTCAGTACAAAGCATCTTATTTGCTCGGCGAATACCTTGGCAACGACCTCAACAAAATTACCAATGAGCTTAACAAACTCATGATTATTGTTCCTGAAAATTCAGAGATAAGCTCAGATATTATAGAACGAAACATTGGCATCAGTAAAGACTTCAACAACTTTGAACTTACCAACGCTTTAGGTCAAAACGACATTTTGAAGTCAAACAGAATAGCCACTTATTTTGCCAACAACCCAAAATCAAATCCTCTTGTGGTTACCTTGGGGGTCTTGTTTAACTTTTTCCAAAAAGTACTGCTTTACCATGTGCTATCGGACAAATCTCAACGGAACGTTGCAACAGAATTAAAAATTAATCCGTATTTCGTTAAGGATTATCAACTGGCTGCCAAACATTATGGTAAGCGTAAGTGTATGACTATCATCTCGTTACTTAGAGAATATGATATGAAATGTAAAGGCGTTGACAATGCCACCACGCCTGACGGCGAACTTCTTAAAGAATTACTTTATAAAATTCTGCATTAAATAAAGTAACTTTGCACCTTTCGAAAAACTAAATGAAGAAATTAAACGCCCTTTTATTATTTACTTTCATTAGTATCTCTCTTTTTGCTCAAAAGGGCGATATACGCGGTTTTGTTTACGATAAAGATAATGGCGAACCTATTATGTTCTGTAATGTCATTATTGAGGGCTTGGCTATTGGCACAGCCACAGACGTTAATGGCTTCTTCAACATTAGTGGTGTTCCAGCAGGAAGCCAAACCTTATTGGTGACCTACATTGGCTACGATACACTAAGACAAAGCATAAGCTTAAAAAATAAACAGATACTTAATCAGAAACTTGAAATTTCTTCTTCCTCTGTACAGATTGAAACCGTTACAGTTTCGGCAGACAGACAAGAAATGAAGTCTGAAGTTAAAGTATCTGTTACTAAAATTACACCCAAAGACATTAAAATAATCCCCGCTATTGGTGGTGAACCTGATCTTGCCCAATATTTACAAGTTTTACCTGGTGTAGTCTTCACTGGCGACCAAGGAGGACAGTTGTACATTCGTGGTGGCTCACCTATTCAAAACAAAGTCCTACTCGATGGAATGATTGTCTACAACCCCTTCCATTCTATTGGTTTATTCTCCGTTTTTGATACAGACATAATGAGAAATGCTGACATTTATACTGGTGGTTTTGGGGCTCAATACGGTGGTCGTATATCTTCGATTATGGATATCACCACAAGAGATGGAAACAAAAATAGACTAAGTGGAAAAGTAGCAACAAGCTCATTTGGTAGTAAGCTAATGTTAGAAGGACCTCTTTTCAAAAAAGGCGGAAACTCTTCTTTCATTATGTCGGCAAAAACGTCTTACCTAGATAGGAGTTCAAAGACTCTTTACACTTATATTGATACTGCAGGTTTGCCTTATAGCTACACCGACCTTTACGGTAAAATTTCCTTTACAGGTAATAGCGGAAGCAAATGGAGTGTGTTTGGCTACAACTATAAAGATAAAGTGAGTTACAGAGATGTATCAAATTTAGGTTGGAAGTCTGGCGGTATAGGAAGTAATTTTATTCTTATTCCAAGTGGTAACTCTACAATTATTGAAGGTACTTTCGCCTATTCATCCTACCTCATCAAACTGGAAGAAACACTTCTTCAACCAAGGCAAAGTGGAGTTAATGGCTTTAACTTGGGGCTTAACTTTACATCCTTCCAAAACGAAAACGAAATTCAATACGGTTTAGAAATTTTAGGCTATCAAACGGATTTTGATTTCACCAATGCTACTGGCATACAAATCGAACAAAAAGAAAATTCAACTGAACTTTCTGGATTTATTAGATACAAAGTCAAAAAGGGGAAATTCATTTTTGACCCAGGCGTACGAATTTATAAATACAACTCATTACCTGCTACTTTTGAGCCTAGACTAGGTGCGAAGTTTTTAGCCAGTGAAAGACTACGATTAAAGCTCGCTGCTGGAAAATATTCTCAGAACCTAGTCAGTACCAATTCCGACCAAGACGTGGTGAATTTATTCTACGGATTTTTGTCGGCACCAGATAATTTACCTGACGAATTTAGAGGGGAAGAAGTGGAGAATGGTCTACAAACAGCAAACCATCTTATCGTAGGAATGGAATACGACATTTCTAATAAGGTAGATTTTAATATCGAAGGCTATGTCAAAGACTTCACCCAATTAACGAATATTAATAAGAACAAACTTACAGGATCTGATCCAGACTTTATCGTTGAAGAAGGGCTGGCAAAAGGAGTTGATTTTGTACTTAAATACAACGATCCGAAAATTTACTTTTGGCTGGTCTACTCGCTAGGACATATTAGCAGAACTGGAGAGGAAATCACTTATAACCCTCACTTTGACAGAAGGCACAACGTTAACCTTGTAAGTACTTACCGATTTGGAGCAGATAAGAGTTGGAGTTTTGATGCTCGATGGAATCTTGGCTCAGGCTTCCCTTTTACACAAACGCAAGGCTTCTACCCTAACCTTGATTTCTCTGACGGCATAGACACTGAATACACCTCTGAAACTGGTGGGCTTGGTATTTTATACGCCGGTCTAAACGAAGGGCGTTTGCCTTGGTACCACCGATTGGATATTGCCCTTAAAAAGACCCATGACCTAAGTAAAAACTCAAAGTTTGAATGGAACGTAGGCGTTACCAATCTATACAACAGAGAGAACATATTTTACTTCAACAGAATTGAATATAAGAGAGTAAACCAGTTACCAATTATGCCTAGTGCAGGAATGAGTTTAAGTTTTTAAAAAAAATATATATTCAATTTATTTCATCTTATATTTTACTTTATTTTGCAGACGATAAATTAATTAGTAAAAAACATTCATTTACTCATGAGCAAATCCTCTCCAACTAAGTATATATTCGTTACAGGGGGAGTTACCTCCTCTCTTGGAAAAGGAATTGTCTCAGCATCACTCGGAAAACTTCTTGAAGCAAGAGGTTATTCGGTAACCATTCAGAAGCTAGACCCCTATATTAATGTTGACCCTGGCACCATGAATCCTTACGAGCATGGTGAGTGTTTTGTAACCGATGATGGAGCTGAAACTGATTTAGATTTAGGACACTACGAACGTTTTTTATCAACCTCTACCTCACAATCTAATAATGTAACCACTGGTAGAATTTACCAATCCGTTATTAACAAAGAACGAAGAGGTGACTACTTAGGAAAAACCGTTCAGGTTATTCCTCATATTACAAATGAAATAAAAGACCACATTAAAATTCTTGGTCAAACTGGAAAATACGATATTGTTATTACCGAAATTGGTGGAACGGTAGGTGATATTGAATCATTACCTTTCATAGAAGCAGTAAGACAGCTAAAGTGGGAAATGGAATCTGATGCTATTAGTATTCACTTAACACTTATACCCTACCTCTCTGCTGCTGGAGAATTGAAAACCAAACCCACTCAAAATTCTGTTAAAAAACTCCGAGAACTTGGTCTTCAACCCGATATATTGGTATGTAGAACGGAGCATCATCTGAATTCTGAAATTAGACGTAAAATTGCTCTCTTTTGTAATGTAGAACGGGACGCTGTTATAGAGTCTATGGATGCCGAAAGCATTTATGATGTGCCTTTGCTTATGCAGTCCGAAAAGCTAGACCAAGTGTCGCTTCGTAAACTTGGACTGAAAGATGAAACAACTGTCACCCTCAACGAATGGAATTCATTCTTGAGAAAACTCAAAAATCCTAAAGCAACAGTTAATATTGCTGTTGTAGGTAAATACGTTGAGCTTCAAGACGCTTACAAATCCATTGCTGAATCCTTTATACATAGTGGTGCTGCCAACGAATGTAAAGTGAAAGTGAACTGGATTCATTCAGAGGAAATTAATGCCGATAATGTTTCAGAAAAATTACAAACCTATCACGGTTTACTAGTTGCTCCTGGTTTTGGCAACAGAGGAATAGAAGGGAAAATAGAATCTGTAAAATACGCTAGAGAAAATAATGTTCCTTTTCTAGGGATATGTCTTGGCATGCAGTGTGCCGTTATTGAGTACGCTAGAAATGTATTAAAATTAAAAGATGCTCACACTACAGAAATCAATCCAGACACTACACACCCTGTGATTGATATTATGGAACACCAAAAAGAAATACTCAAAAAAGGTGGTACTATGCGACTAGGGTCTTACGCTTGTAAGCTAGAAGATAAGTCAAAAGCTTTTGATTGCTACAAGAATTCAGAAATTCAAGAACGTCACAGACACCGCTATGAATTTAATAATGACTATAAAGCTCAACTAGAAGAAAATGGAATGAGAACAACTGGAGTAAACCCAGAATCATCTTTAGTTGAAATCGTTGAAATTGACCAACACCCATGGTTTGTTGGTGTGCAGTTTCACCCCGAATATAAAAGTACCGTTGCTAAACCTCAACCGCTTTTTGTCGGCTTTGTAAATGCAGCATTAACCTACTCAAAACAACACTAACTCACATGGACAAAAATTCCTTAACAGGTGTAATCTTAATCGTACTCATTGTAGTTGGCTACAACGCTATGTTTCCTCCAGTTGTGGAAACTGAAACACCAAAAGAAGAAAATAACACAACAGTAGTTCTAGAAGAAAAAGAAGAAGTTATTGAACAAAATAGCACTTCACTTTCTTTGGATACTGCATTTATAAATGAAACACACAAAAGAAGCTTTGGTGTATTTGCACCTTCTGCAACAGGCTCTGAAGATGCTATAACTATTGAGAATGAGAAGTTATTATTAAGCATTTCACCTAAGGGTGGTCGAATAATTTCGGCGATCTTAAAAGATTATCAAAGTTCCGACTCTTTACCGCTTAACCTTATTGATAAGGATTCATCTGATTTTAACATTACATTTTTCTCTGAAGGAAACAGAATTATAAACACAGAAGACCTCTATTTTCAAGCTGCCAATCAATCTGACCAATCGGTTTCAATGCGATTAATGGCGTCCAATGGGGGTTATCTCGAATACGTCTATAATTTGAGCAATGAAGATTTTATGATGGATTTTCAAATCAATACTATTGACTTGGAAGACATCATTCCTTCGAACAGAAACGAACTCGAATTAAACTGGACCATCAACCTTCCTCATACTGAAAAGAGTATGGATAACGAAAGGATGTATTCAACAGTTTATTATAAGTACCTCAATGATGATGTGGACTACTTATCCGAAACAAAAGACGATGAAGAAACTTTAGACGGCAGAGCTCAATGGATTGGTCTAAAGCATCAGTTTTTTAGTACGGTGTTCATCAATAATGCTGGTTTTGAAAAACCAACTTCTGTAAGTGCCGTTACCAACGAAGGCTCTGAAAGATTTGTTAGAAAATTATCCTTAGAAACTACACTCCCATACAAGCACCAATCTAGCGAAAGTATTCCACTTCAAATTTATTTTGGACCAAACCACTACGAAACGCTATCCGCTTACAATATGGAGCTCGAGCGAATGATTCCACTAGGGTGGGGTATTTTCAGATGGGTAAATAAATACGCTGTCATTCCTATTTTTAACTGGTTAGATAATAGTATTACAAATTACGGTATCATTATTCTTATAATGACCCTGATTATTAAAATGGTACTCGCACCATTTACACTTAAAGCCTACAAATCACAGGCCAAGATGAAAGTCCTAAAGCCTGAGATTGATAAAATTAATGAGAAACATAAGGATAAAGACCCTATGAAGGCTCAACAGGAAACAATGGCTTTATACAAAAAGACAGGCGTAAACCCCTTAGGCGGATGTATTCCAATGCTATTGCAAATGCCCATCCTTTTTGCTTTGTTTAGGTTTTTCCCAGCCAGTATAGAATTGCGTCAAAAATCCTTCTTATGGGCAGATGACTTATCAAGTTATGATTCCGTTTTAAACTTACCATTCGAAATACCATTTTATGGCGATCACGTTAGTTTATTTACCTTATTAATGACCGTTTCTACCATTCTGTATACTAGAATGAACAGCCAAATGAGTGGCCCTCAAATGGCACAGATGAAATGGATGATGTACTTGATGCCTATTATGTTCCTTGGCTTCTTCAACAACTATGCGGCAGGATTGAGTTATTACTATTTCCTTGCTAACATGGTTACTTTCGGACAGCAATTTGTAATGAGAAAATACTTCATTGATGAGGCGGCTATTCTTACGCAAATGGAAAACAATAAAAAGAAACCCGTTAAGAAGTCTAAATTTCAGAAACGTTTGGAAGATATGGCGAAGAAGCAACAAGAGGCTACATCTAAAAGAAAATAAACTAAGGCATTAGTTCAAAAAACAACTGCATCGCCTTTCTTTTATCATCGTTAAGGTGATAGTCTATTATTTCTGTCAGGTATTTTTTCTTGTCAATTTTGGTGTCAAACAAATGGCTTTTACTATCTATTGCCATTTCTAAATTATCAATACCATACTCTAAGGCTTTGCAAAAAGCCAATTCTTTTTCTTCTTCTAAAGGCGTGTTACTTACCCAGCAAGCGAAAACGAAAGGCAATGAGGTGAACTTTTTCCATTCCTCAGATAAGTCATATATGTATTCGAAAGAATCGCGATAGGCATTAGCTCTATCACCAATGATAACTCCTGCCGTTCGACCACCTATTTTTTCTTCAAAGGATTGCTCTCCGTCAATAAATTTAGGGCTTATATCCCAAAACTTCTGACATAATATTTTCGCCAAAGCATTAGATGTTTTGGAATGATAATCTAAATAAATGGTTTCAATTTCTTCTAACAGACAGTCGCTAAATAAACAAACCGTTTGAACAGCTCCATCGCTAGAAATACAGAATTGACTTATTATTTTTGAATAGTCTAATTGCGGTATTATAGCTACTGGTACTAATGCCAAATCCACTTCCTTATTCAATAGCTGAGTAGCACAATGAGAAGGAATAGCAGTAGAAATTTCCATATCTAATCGGCTATTTTCCAGGCCATAAACAAATGGAATACTATTAAGGTAAGATACTGAGCAAACTTTCAAAGTAAGGAGTTATTATTAAACAAAATTCATAGAGAAGATATGCACAAACGACAAGCTTAAGCACTAAGCCTCCAATAAAACCAATTAAAGCTCCAGAAGCTATCTTAAAGACTTTAATCATATCCTCTTTCTCATCCATATAAGCACCTATAAAAGCTCCCGCAAAAGGGCCAATTATAAAGAAAAATGGAATAGGTACAAATATACCTACAAACAAACCAATCATTGTACCGTTAATGGCTTTTTTAGTGCCACCAAATTTCTTAACGCCATAGACTTGCAGCCAAAAATCAGCTACCGTTACCGCTATAACTATTCCAGCCCACTGAATTAAAAAAGACTCTTCAAATTTATAGTCTGTAAATATTGATAGGATTAATAAGCCTACATAGGCTAAAGGAGGTCCTGGAATTACAGGAACGAAGCAGCCTAATAAACCCAACAGTAAAAGAACGACGCAAATAATTATTATTAATGTTGTCATGGCACAAAAATATTAAAGGTTTTTCGATTAAAGTTTTTAAAGTGATTAATATTTCATTAAACTTGTTGTAATAATATTTATTTCAAAAAAAATGAAAACATTATACTCAATCGCTTTATTTCTCTTTTCAACGACTCTTTTACAGGCTCAATTTTCGTTTACTGATGATTTTGAATCTTACGGTATAGGAGATTACATCGGAGAAGCCGATACATTATGGACCACTTGGTCTGGAGCAACAGGTGGTGCAGAAGATGCTCAAGCTACTATTGAAAATGCATTTAGCGGCACTCAATCTATTTATTTCTCTTCCTCATCGGCTGATGGCGGACCTCAAGATGTAGTTTTGCCTTTTGGTGAAGTTTTTGATGAGGGTGATTTTGAATTTTCATCTCGATTTTTCGTTAATGGCGGAGCATATTTTAACTTTCAGGCTGATACTACAATAGGGAATACATGGGCCGTAGACTGTAATATGAATAACGATGGAACAATTGTCTTTTCAACTGGCGGTGGCGGTACTGTTTTCTTAAGTTCTACCTACCCAACAGGGGAATGGTTTAAGCTGGATGTAAAAATTAACTTAACACTAAACGACTGGGAGGTATTTATTAATGACAATTCAATTGGTTCGTTCTCAAATACTATTAATGAATTAGCCTCTTTGGATTTATTCCCTCTTAATGGTCATTCATTTTTTGTAGACGATGTAATGGTTTCTCACGAACCATTTAATCCTGTTGGCATCAATGCTATTTTAACGGATTTAACTATTCCTACTTATGTGCAAATTCCTGCAGATATAGATATCGAAGGGAGCATTCTAAACTATGGAGATGAAACTATTACCTCAATGGACATTGTTTGGACAGACGGAACAAATTCATACACCGATAATGTTAGTGGGTTATTAATCCCTACCCTAGGCACTTATGATTTTACACATGCAGATCAATTATCAATGACTACTTTAGACACCGCAAATGTTAGCGTTTCTATTGAAAATATAAATGCTGGAGAGGATGTTGATATTTCTAATAATACCATTGATTTAACTGTAATTAGTGTTGAATTTGTAGCTCAACGCATTCCATTATTCGAACACTTTACGAGTAATACTTGCGGCCCTTGTGCTAGCTTCAACCCAGGCTTCCAAACGTTACTAGATGCAAATAATGTTAATGATATGTCAAATGCTAAGGTCGGTGCAATTAAATATCAGGTGAATTGGCCAGGTAGTGCTGACCAATCGTTTAATGCAGATATTGGTTCTAGAGTTTCTTATTACAATGTAGAAGGAGTACCATCGGCTCACATTGACGGCTTATCTACAAGTAGCTCACAGGAAGAAATAGATGAACATGCGGCTGTACCTGCTTTTTTAAAGATTGAAGGTACTGCAGTGGCAACTGAAGGAACAGACTTGGATGTAGAAGTCACCGTAACCTCTTATGACGACTACCCCAACGCTAGTATTCACATCGCAGTTGTTGAAGATGAGTATAATAATACCGCTGGTACAAATGGCGAAAGTGAATTTTTCCAAGTGTTGAGAAAAATGCTACCAAATGGTGAGGGAACTACTGCCGACTTGAGTAATGGAAATAGCGTTACGGTAAGCGAATCAGCAACATTTGCTGTCGGCAACGTTACGGCGGATTCTTACAGACTGTGGGAAGGGCTAGGGAACTGTAGAGTAGTTGCATTTGTACAAGATGAAGACAGTAAGGAAGTACTTCATGCAGCATTAATAGAAATCACTGGTGATTTAGAAGTAACGCCTAGTTGGGATTGTGTTGCTAATGCTTGTGTTGATCCTGGAACTGGAGATGGTGAATTCTCTTCATTAGCGGACTGTGAAACTGAATGTGTGTCGACTAGCATATCTGCTTGGGAAGACTTAAACATTCAGCTAATGCCAAACCCAGCAAAAGATAACTTATCTGTTTCCTTAAACTCTAATTCTGAAAAACTGAATTTGAGTATCCTATCAATGACAGGGCAAAAGGTATTAGATAAAAACTACGGTATCTTAAATGGCGAACAACTATTACCATTAGATATTAGTAACTTATCTACTGGCTTCTACACACTGAAAGTTCAGCTAAACGATAAGTCCTCCATTCATAAGTTCATCAAACAATAAATCTTATTGAAAATAATTTTAAAAACAGTCCAACTTTAGTTGGGCTGTTTTTTATTGCCTAAATTCAAAAAGTGTAAATTTGCAGCATTCAATACTAATACCACAAGATTAATGTCATTATCTGCTTTAACCGCAATTTCTCCAATAGATGGTCGATACCATTCAAAAGCCAATGAATTCAGTGCTTTCTACTCCGAAGCAGCACTAATAAAATACAGACTCAGAGTAGAAGTCGAATACTTTATTTCATTATGTGAATTGCCTCTGCCACAACTGGAAGATTTTGATTCAGATTTGTACGGCTCATTAAGAGATATATATCTGAAATTTGATAATAAAGATGCTCAGAAAATAAAAGATATAGAAAGCATTACGAATCATGATGTTAAAGCCGTTGAATACTTTATAAAAGAACGTTTTGATAAACTCAAAATAAGTAAATACAAAGAGTTTATCCATTTTGCCTTGACTTCACAAGACATAAACAATACAGCGACCCCTCTTCTCATCAAAGAATCTGTTGAAGAAGTGTACGTTCCTAATTACATGGAATTGCTAGATAAACTCATCAGTTTAAAAAACGAATGGGCAACTATTCCATTATTGGCACGAACACACGGTCAGGCTGCATCTCCTACTTTGCTAGGTAAAGAGATAATGGTATTTATCGAACGCCTTGAGCGACAGATAGGTTTATTAAATATGGTGCCTTTTTCAGCAAAGTTTGGAGGAGCAACAGGTAATTTTAACGCCCATCATATTGCTTACCCAGAAATTGATTGGGTCTCTTTTTCCAACGATTTTGTTGATAACAACTTAGGCCTAGACCGTTCACAAGTTACTACTCAGATAGAACATTACGATAACCTCGCTGCTTTGTTTGATAATCTTAAGCGAATTAATACCATTCTCATTGATTTAAGCCGTGATGTGTGGACCTATATATCAATGAATTACTTCAAGCAAAAGATTAAAGAAGGTGAAGTAGGTTCATCGGCAATGCCACACAAAGTAAACCCTATTGACTTTGAAAATGCTGAAGGAAATTTAGGAATAGCAAATGCTATTTTCGAACACCTTTCTTCAAAACTTCCTATATCAAGGCTTCAAAGAGACCTTACGGACTCTACTGTTTTGAGAAATGTAGGTGTGCCTATGGCTCACACATTACTAGGATTTAAATCTATTTTAAAAGGTTTAAATAAACTGATTTTGAACGAATCTGCCATTCATGCTGACTTAGATGACAACTGGGCTGTAGTAGCCGAAGCCATTCAGACTATTCTAAGAAAAGAAGGCTATCCTAAACCTTATGAGGCACTTAAAGAGTTAACACGAACGAATAGTGTAATTGAGAAAGCTACTCTAGCGGTATTTATAGAAGGTTTGGATATCAGTGATGACCTCAAAGACTACTTAAAAGGTATTTCTCCCTTTAACTATACTGGAATAGAAAAACTTTAATTGACTTTGTACTTAGCAAGGTAATCCGACCAATTCCAGATAAAATTGCTCATTAAGTCTGTCAACTCTTGTAGAAATACGGGGTTAGGCTCATTCTGATTTTTCAGTAAATCGCCTTGAAACTCATTAAGGTTATACTTAACAAATATGGACTTAGCCATGGCTTTTTCAATGCTTATATCCTCTGAATATTGTTCTTTGAAGAACTCTTCATAATCCAAAAACATATCACGAACTAAATCCTCTTCCATATCGAAGAAGCCAATCAACTCATTCAAACTAGCATGGTGTAAGCGATGAACAACTTCATCGTCAAAGTGATTAGATAATGAATGGTTATTTGCCGCAAAGACAATCATCAAAAACCAGTTTGTATCCTCTAATTTTAAATTGGGAGATTCTTCGAATTTTCGGTTATCATTTACGAACTCAATGATTTCAGTAAAGCCCAATTCGATTACTTCAAATAGGGTTTTGGTATAAACCACTGCCAATTCCTGAATTGACACTTTCTCTTTCTTGTTAAAGCCAAATATTTTCAACATATATCGCTAAGTTAAACTAAAATTCTTTTTAACTATTTCTAGCACTTCATCACCGATAGACAAACAAGCTGTTGCGGCGGGTGAAGGAGCATTCAAAACGTGAATACTATTGCCTTTACATTCTATTTTGAAATCATCAAAAACGTCTCCATCAGCACCTAATGCCATAGCCCTTACTCCACTTCGTCCTTCAACAATGTCGTCCATCATTAACGAAGGTATTAATCTATTTAGTTCTTTCAAAAATAATCGCTTAGAAAATGCTCTTTTATATTCTTTCAGTCCAAATCTCCAATGCTTGAAAAACAATTTCCACGTCCCTTTGTAAAGTAAGGCTTCCAAAGTATCTCTGAAATTAAAGTCTGTTTTACCATAGCCTTCTCGTTTGAAGGTGAAAACTGCATTTGGTCCACACTCGATAGTTCCGTCAACCATTCTAGTAAAGTGAACACCTAAAAAGGGAAATTCTGGGTTTGGTACAGGGTAAATTAAGTTTTTGACTTTAGATTTTCCTTTCTCAGACAAATCGTAATAATCGCCTCTAAAACCGACAATCCTTACGTCCGAATCAACCTTATTTTTTTGTGCCATTCTATCGGAAAACAAACCTGCACAGAATACTTTTTTTCGAACATTAAAACGTCCTTTGGAAGTATAGATAGTATCCTCATCAAAAGATTTGACCTCACAAGAAGTAATGATTTGACTGTTAGGGTTTATCTCTTTAATCAGTTCAGCAAGTTTGTTAGTCACACCTACAAAATCAATTATACCCGATTCAGGCACCCACAAAGCTGCTACACCCTCCACACAGGGTTCAATTTCTTTTAGTCTTTCTTTAGAAATCTTTTCTAAGCCAATGAGTCCATTAGCCTTCCCTGTTTCATAAATTCCGTCCAGTCTATTCAGTTCATCATTATCAACAGCCACGACTACCTTACCACAGACGTCATGATTAATACCGTATTTTTTAGCAAAGTCAACCAATTGCTTTCTACCGTTCACACAATTTTTAGCCCTAAAAGAGCCTGGCCTGTAATAGAGTCCTGAATGAATTACACCCGAATTTCGACCAGTCTGATGAGCCGCTAAGAGGTCTTCTTTCTCAAGGACTAAAAGATTCAGATGAGGATACTCTTGTTGAATTTTGTAAGCAGACGAAAGCCCTACAATTCCACCACCAATAATAGCTATATCAGATTGTACAGTCTTGTTTACCATTCAAAAACTCTTGAAATATTAAAGCCAAAATAGATATCCCCTTCAAAAAAATCACCACTGGTTTGGGTTAAAAACACATGCTCGTTCATTCCTCTTGAATTACTCAAATGCAGAGAGAAAACGTGACCACCAGTTTCTATATCAAAACCTAAAGACAGCATGTTTTGGTGTGTCAATGGCATTTCACTTAGAGCATAAAAATACTCGCCGTTAACAGTTATTCTTTTTGATAGTTTGTATCGCCCTCCCAAACCCAAAAATAAGGGGTCTGCAGAAGTCCCAAATGCAAATGTATTCAAGTGGACATGTGTTGGCAGAACGATAGCTGAAAACTTAGAGCTAAACTTTCGAGCTATGATGAGCTGATTGGCAAAGGATAACTGATTGAGGAATTCATAATCCGCTTGTTGCCTTAACGATTCGGATGGGTGTGCTAAAAACAATGCTGAAAAGACAGACAATACTACTGGAGATTTATCGCTTTGATTCAAAAGTTTTCCTTTTACCGATGCATCGTATTGTTTGTTGGTAGAACTACGCCCTACACTTACAGCAATTCGGTCGGAAACGCCATAGTCTAAACCCATTCTGACTTGAGAATTATCTAGTCCCCAAAGATTATAAAAGCCAGAGTTTAAAGTACCAAAACGATGTTGAATTAAAAATTTGAACTCTCCTTTTGATGATTGTTTAGAGGACTGAGCATTTACTACTCTACTATCTTTAAATAAAGAACTGACAACTTTGGGCTCAGCATTTTCATCATTCAATAGACTCAATAAATCTTGACCAAACGAAAATTGGGCGGTTGCCAAAAGCATCAGTAGTATTAATCTATTCATTGGAGAGTTTTTGAAGATTCATCTCTATGTTCACATTAATTACCTCGGCAATTTTATACATCATTATTTTTGGAATATCAATATTGAAATCATCCAATACAATATCAAATTGCGAACTAATGTTCAGCTTTTCATCTTTCAACGACAAGGTAGCCGTCATATTCATTTGACGGTTTATGCCATGAAGAAGAAAATTGCCACTTACATCAATAGATTGCTCTTTTGACAAATCTATTGCAGAAACATCAGAGATAACGCCAGTAAATGTAGAATTGGGGAATTTCTCGCTTTCCATATAACTTTCGTTAAAGTGTTCTTGCATAAGAGAGTTGGGGAAAACAAAATCTTCAATCATTATTTGAAAGGCAAAGCCTCCTGTTCTTAAGTCAATAACGCCCGTTGCTTTATTATTTACAGCTTCAATATTTTCTATTGGTGCTTCGGAAAAAAAACTCACATCACCTTCTTTACTCAAGTATTGCTGAGCAAAAATATGTGATGAAAAAAGTATACAAACTAAGATTAAACGCATATAACAAAGATACTAAATCTATGGGTTTTTATACTTTTTTCAAAAAAAGGTATCCACAACTAAATAACAAAATCACTACGAATAAACCAGCTTGTTGAGTGTTGAAAAAAGTGGTTGCCATACCAAACAATAATGGTCCGACAAAAGCCGTAGCTTTACCTGAAAAGGCATAAAACCCAAAAAATTCGTTTCTATTTTTTTCAGGGGTTATTCGTGCCATCAAAGAACGACTAGATGATTGATTAGGACCTGAAAAGAGACCAATAAAAATGGCTGCTATCCAAAACACGCTTTTTGAATTGAACCATTGAGGGATAGCATTGCCTCCAAAAATAAGTTCAAATAATCCTGGTAGTTCAGGTGACAAAACAGCTATAAGACAAGCTAGTGCTAAAAAGATAATACTCCAATTGACTACTTTTTTGCTACCTACACTATCGTCAAAATACCCAAAAATAAATGCCCCAAGTCCAGCCAATACATTTAGGACAATTCCTAAAATCATAATCTCTTCAAATGAAAAACCCACCGTAGTAGAAGCATATATGCCTCCAAAAGCAAAAACAGTTACCAAAGCATCGTTGTAAAACAAACGGGCTATCAGAAAACGATAAATCGTTTGATGGTCTTTTACTTTTTGGAAGGTGTTTTTTAATTGCTGAAAGGCTTGTTGCAATACAGTTTTGAGAGGTGCTGTCTTATTGTTATTCGTTTCTTTAACACCGAAAATTAAAGGCATGCTAAAGACAAAAAACCATGCCGCAACCAACAAATTAGTTGCTCTTATATGTTCACCACAATCAATATCAAAACCAAATATTGGGGTTTCGGTCTGCACCAAAAACACTAGAGATAATGCTAAGGCTATCAGCCCACCCAAATAGCCCAAACCCCAAGCCAGACCAGATGTTTTGCCCATTCTTTTTTCTGAAGATATATCGGGTAAATATGCATTGCAAAAAACTGTTCCTATCTCGAAACTGATATTAGCAATCACAAACAATAGCAAGGCGTATATCACTTGCCCTTCAACAGGAAAAAAGAGTAAGGCTGTAGCACAAACACAAATGAAAGTAGAAATGGTCATTATCTTTTTTCTAGCACCTACTCCATCGGCAATAGCTCCCAAAAAAGGCGAAGTACACGCCACGACAATAGCTGTTAGTGATACTGCCCAAGACCACCATTGTGTCCCATCAATTTCTGTAGGTGCTATTGATGTTGTAAAATAAGTACCATAAACAAAAGTGACTACAAGAGTAGTAAAGGCTGAATTGGCAAAATCATACAATGCCCAAGACCAAATAGTCGCTTTATTATCTTTTTTGAACATGGTATCGAATGTACAATTAAAAATGGAATATTAATTAGAGAATTTTAAAGTTCAATCCACTGAAAAACCTACTTTTGCGGACTTAATTAAAACAGTATTTCATTGAGCAAGTTTAGATTTATTGACAAAACAAACGGAAGTGTAAAAGACGATATTCTTTCAGGACTTACCGTAGCTCTTGCACTTGTACCAGAGGCTGTAGCCTTTGCATTTGTAGCGGGTATTTCACCAATTGTTGGATTATACGGTGCTTTTATGATGGGTTTAATTACCTCAATCTTTGGTGGTAGACCAGGCATGATTTCAGGAGCAACAGGTGCTTTGGCCGTTGTAATGGTTCATTTGGTAAGTGAAGGAAACGTACTAGGGGGCAACGACAGTGCTGGTCTACAATACCTATTTGCCACCTTAATTTTAGCGGGTATTTTTCAAATGTCTGCTGGGGCGTTAAGGCTCGGTAAATTTGTTAGGATGATTCCGCACTCTGTAATGATGGGCTTTGTTAATGGACTAGCGATCGTTATTTTTATTTCTCAGCTAGGCATGTTTAAATCCAACGGAGAATGGCTAAGTGGAGATACGCTTTATATCATGTTAGCTTTGGTAGGCTTAACAATGGCTATAATGTACTTCCTACCCATGTTAACTAAGAAAGTACCAGCTGCCTTAACGGCAATTGTAATAGTATCGCTGATTGTTATTTTTGGAGGTTTAGAAACTGAAACAGTAAAGTCATTTATTATTTCTAATGGTGGCGAAGGCATTAAAGCAGGCTTACCTACTTTTAATGTACCTATGATTTCATTGAGTATAGAAACCCTCAAATTCATAACTCCATACGCACTTATTCTTGCTGCCATTGGGCTCATTGAGTCGCTTATGACCTTGAACTTGATTGATGAACTCACAGACTCTCACGGACATGGAAACAGAGAATGTGTGGCTCAAGGGGCGGCTAATTTTGTTAATGGTTTCTTTGGTGGAATGGGCGGTTGTGCTATGATTGGACAAAGCATTATTAATATTAAGTCAGGTGGTAGAGGCAGACTCTCAGGCATCACTGCTGCTTTAGCCTTGCTAGGCTTTATACTCTTTGGCTCTACTTATATAGAGATGGTTCCTATCGCCGCATTAGTTGGCGTAATGTTTATGGTAGTTATTGGCACTTTTGCTTGGAGTAGTTTCAAAGTGTTGAACAAAGTGCCTGTAAGTGATGTATTTGTGATTATCCTTGTTACTGGAATGACAGTTATATTTGACCTTGCCATAGCAGTAATTGCAGGTGTTATTGTATCCTCATTGGTCTTTTCGTGGGAAAATGCAAAACGCATTAGAGCCAGAAAGCACATTGATGAGCATGGTGTAAAACACTACGAAATTTATGGCCCTTTATTCTTTGGTTCTATAGAGTTATTTCAAAGCAAATTTGATGTTGCTAACGATCCAAAAGAAGTCATTATTGACTTTAAAGAATCTAAAATCACTGACCAGTCGGCAATTGAATCTATTAATAAACTGACTGAAAAGTATTTGAAAAACGGTAAAAGCATTCACCTCAGGCATTTATCCTCTGACTGTATAAAGCTCATTAAAAAGGCAGAAAAGATATGTGAGGTAAACGTTGTAGAAGACCCTAACTACTTCGTAGCTATTGACAATTATAGACAACTTATGAGCGCAAAAAATAAGGAGGCTTAAAAAGCCTCCTTAAAATTTAGAGCTATTTTAAAATAACTTAAGCGTTTTGCTCTCTAATTAAATTTAGTGCAGAACCCGCCTTAAACCAATCGATTTGCTGAGCATTATAAGTGTGGTTTAATTGAATCTCATCGGTTGAGCCATCAGCATGAATCACTTCTAATGTCAACTGCTTCTGAGGTGCAAAATCTGCTAAGTCTACAAAATTAAAGGTGTCGTCTTCACGGATTAAATCGTAGTCGCTTTCGTTAGCGAAGGTCAAGCCTAACATCCCTTGTTTCTTCAAGTTCGTTTCGTGAATCCTTGCAAAAGATTTTACTATCACGGCTCTTACCCCCAAATGACGAGGCTCCATCGCAGCATGCTCTCTTGATGATCCTTCACCGTAATTGTGGTCACCCACTACAATAGTATCAACGACAGCGGCTTTGTATGCTCTAGCTACATTAGGCACTTCGTCTTTACTGCCATCCAATTGATTAACTACGCTGTTGACAGCACCGCCAAAGGCATTAACTGCTCCAATAAGGCAGTTGTTAGAGATATTATCCAAATGCCCTCTGAACCTCAACCATGGTCCTGCCATTGATATGTGGTCAGTAGTACATTTACCCTGTGCTTTGACAAGTAATTTAGCTCCTGTAATATTACCGCCATTCCAAGGAGTGAAAGGCGTTAGCAATTGAAGTCTGTTAGAGTCTGGATTAACCACCACTTCTATGCCACTACCGTCAGCAGCTGGAGCTTGGTATCCGTTATCTTCTACATCAAAGCCTTTTTCTGGCAATTCTAAACCTGTTGGCTCTGCTAAGCTAACTTCTTCGCCATTTTTGTTCGTTAATGTATCCGAAATAGGATTAAAATCTAATCGCCCTGAAATGGCTACAGCCGCTACCATTTCTGGTGAGGCTACAAAGGCATGTGTATTTGGGTTGCCATCTGCTCGTTTAGCAAAGTTTCTATTAAATGAGTGAACGATGGAGTTTTTTTCTTGTTTTTCAGCCCCTTCTCTATCCCACTGACCGATACATGGTCCGCAAGCATTAGTAAATATTCGAGTCGATTCAAACTTATTAAAGCTATCTATGAGTCCATCTCTTTCAGCAGTGTAACGTACTTGCTCCGAGCCAGGGTTAATTCCTAAAGTTGCTTTAGGCTCTAATCCTTTAGCAACAGCATCTTCAACAATAGAGGCAGCACGTGTTAAGTCTTCATAAGAGGAGTTAGTACAAGAGCCTATCAATGCCCATTCAATATCCAAAGGCCAATCGTTGGCTCTGGCTTTTTCTTTCATTTCAGAAACTGGAGTCGCCAAGTCAGGCGTAAATGGCCCGTTCAAATGCGGCGTTAATTCTGAAAGGTTGATTTCAATAACCTCATCAAAATACTGCTCAGGATTAGCATATACTTCCGCATCTCCTGTCAAATGTTCTTTAACTTGATTAGCGGCATCGGCAACATCGTTTCTGCCTGTTGCTCTAAGGTACCTTTCCATACTTTCGTCATAGCCAAAAGTAGAAGTGGTTGCTCCTATTTCAGCCCCCATATTGCAAATTGTTCCTTTTCCTGTACACGATAGTGACTCAGCACCTTCGCCAAAGTATTCTACTATACAGCCTGTTCCACCTTTTACAGTTAGGATACCTGCTACTTTTAGGATAACATCTTTTGGAGCCGTCCAGCCGTTTAATTTTCCTGTTAACTTTACGCCTATTAATTTTGGGAATTTCAACTCCCAAGGCATACCTGCCATTACATCCACAGCATCAGCGCCACCTACTCCAATAGCAACCATCCCGAGTCCACCCGCATTAACGGTGTGAGAATCCGTTCCTATCATCATTCCTCCAGGGAAGGCATAGTTTTCTAATACTACTTGGTGAATAATACCTGCACCTGGCTTCCAAAAACCAATGCCGTATTTATTGCATACTGAGCTTAAAAAGTTAAAGACCTCATTGTTGGTATTTAAACTTTCTTGTAAATCTTTGTCTGCTCCTATCTTCGCTTGAATAAGGTGATCGGCATGAGCTGTTGAAGGTACTGCTACTTTGTCTTTTCCTGCTTGCATAAACTGAAGCAATGCCATTTGAGCAGTTGCATCTTGCATAGCTACTCTGTCAGGACCAAAGTCAACATAATCTATACCTCTGGAGAATGCTTTGTCATTGTTTTCGTTCCACAAGTGAGTGTATAAAATCTTTTCTGCTAAGGTTAAAGGTTTACCGACTAGCGTTCTTGCACGCTCTACGCCTTGTGGAAATTTAGCATAAACTGCTTTAATCATTTCAATGTCAAATGCCATAATCTGTATAAATTTTGATATCGTTAAACCTTATTTTTAGCCTTGCAAAAGTAATTTTTTAAATCCACTATTACAAGAGAAAATCGTACATTAGCACTGATGAAATTAGTCATTGAAAATATTAAGATTGCCCTTCAGTCTATCCGAACCAATCTTCTCAGAACAGTGCTTACTATATTCGTTATTGCCATCGGTATTTCGGCTTTAGTAGGTATTCAAACGGCTATCGAATCCATCAAATCAAGTATCAGTGAGAATTTCACACGGATGGGTTCTAACACCTTCAACATTAGAAACAAAAGTTCAAGTTTTAGAATTGGCAAGAAAGGCACTAAACCCAAACGGTACGCTTCCATTACCTATGCTGAAGCTAAAAAATTCAAAGAGCGTTTCGCCTCAGTTACCTCAATCTCAACATGGGCAAGCAGTACAGCGATAGTAAAGTACAAGTCCACAAAATCAGATCCCAACACGAGAATTACTGGAACGGATGAAAATTACCTTCAAACGGCAGGTTACGATTTATCGGAAGGTAGAAACTTCACCAAAGATGAGACAGAAATTGGTAAACATGTGGTGATTATTGGAAAAGAAATAGTGGACAAAATTTTTGAGAATGTTAATCCAATTGGCGAACTCATTTCCATTGGAAATAGTAAATATAGAGTCATCGGCGTATTAAAAGAAAAAGGCTCTAGTGCTACTTTTGGAGGGGATAAAACGTGCTTAATCCCTATTACTACTGCTAGGCAATATTTTGGCTATGCCAATCAATCCTTCACCATCAGCGTCTTTTCACAAGAGACTTCTTCACTAACGGCGACTATTGGCAATGCTATTTCCGAAATGCGTATTGTAAGGGGACTAAAACCTATTGAAGAGGATAACTTCGAAATCATTAAGAGCGATAACATTACCCAAATATTACTGGAAAACATAAAGTACGTCACCTTAGCGGCACTTATCATTGGTGTCATTACTCTTTTCGGCTCCGCTATAGGGCTTATGAATATTATGCTCGTCTCTGTTACGGAACGCACGAAAGAAATAGGTACGCGTAAAGCCATTGGTGCTACTTCCTCTATTATTCGTTGGCAATTTTTAATTGAAGCGGTTGTAATATGCCAATTGGGCGGCATTATGGGGATAGTATTTGGTATACTTATTGGCAATGTTACCTCACTGTATATTGGCACTAGTTTTATTGTTCCTTGGGTTTGGATACTTTCTGGTATTGCCCTCTGTGTTTTTGTTGGTCTAGTTTCGGGTTATTTCCCTGCTGCCAAAGCGGCAAAGCTAGACCCCATAGAAGCATTGAGGCACGAATAAAAAAAAATGCCCTCGACTAGCGAAGGCATTTTTCTAAATTATAGTTAGTTGAATATTACTTTGCAGCAACTACCTCAACTGATAGTGAAGCTTTCACCTCTCTGTGCAAACGCACCTCAGCATCGTATACTCCAACTGTTTTTACGTTGTTTAATTTAACAAACTTCTTGTCTACAGTAAACCCTAATTTCTCTAGCTCTTCAGCTAAGTGATTAGAGGTAATAGAACCAAATAATTGCTTTCCTCCTTCAACAGTCTTAGCTGCAATTGTTACAGTTAGTCCGTTAATTTTTTCAGCAATCTTATTAGAGTCATCAATAAGTTTGTTTTCCTTTTTCGCTCTCTGACGCAAGTTTTCTTCTAAAACTTTACGCGCTGCTTCAGTAGCTAAAACAGCCTTTCCACCAGGAATTAAGAAGTTACGACCGTAACCGCTTTTCACGTTTACAATCTCATCTTTAAATCCTAATTTCTCTACGTCGTGTAATAATATCAATTCCATAGTTGTAACTTATTTTAGCATATCACCAACATAAGGCATTAAAGCCAAATGACGACATCTTTTGATTGCTTGTGAGACTTTTCTTTGAAATTTCAAAGACGTACCAGTAATTCTTCTTGGAAGAATTTTTCCTTGTTGGTTTACAAAACGCATTAGGAAATCAGGGTCTTTGTAATCGATATATTTAATACCCGCTTTTTTGAAACGGCAATACTTCTTTGTATTTCTGTTGTTTACATCTACTGGAGATAGATATCTAATGTTATCTGCCATGATTATGCCTCCTGTTTTTCGTTAGTATTTAGTCTTTTTCTTCTTCTTTCAGCATATGCTAGTGCGTGCTTGTCTAACTTTACAGTTATCCAACGCATTAGGCGTTCGTCACGCTTGTATGCTAATTCAAGCTTGTTAATTATTTCGCGGTCTTCAGAAGTGAATTCCATCAAATAATAGAAGCCTGTTCTTTTCTTCTGAATACTGTATGCCATCTTTTTGAGGCCCCAGTTTTCTTCAACAACAACTTTTGACTTACTATCTTTGAGAAGCTTTTTGAACTTCTGAACCGTCTCCTTTATCTGCTCTTCAGATAAAACGGGATTCAAAATGAAAACGGTTTCGTAATGATTCATAGTTAATTATTTTGGTTTTTAAAATTCGTTTACCCTCTCGTAAAAAAGGGACGCAAATCTAAGCCAAACTTTTCATAAAAACAAACGTTTTTCCAAACGGTCCTTCTCTAAGACTATCTTTCTGAAATATCCGCTTTTTGAGAAGTTCGTTTTCCAGCACTATTTGTTTATCAAAACTGTATGCGGGAATGGTATCTCTATTTCGGCTTGGTTGAGTGCTATTTTTACATTTTCATAGGTGCTAAATAAACGTCCCAATAATCGGCAGGTTTGCAATAGGGTCGAACTACAAACTGTACTGAGCTGTCTGCCAACTGACTAACGCC
>Ga0209659_1000423_pt1 | contig 26514 bp, 18 predicted proteins | sample SaaInlLV_10m_DNA_FD_184658 | JGI IMG/M metagenome (GOLD analysis project Ga0209659, IMG submission 184658) | Marine microbial communities from expanding oxygen minimum zones in the Saanich Inlet - SI072_LV_10m_DNA (SPAdes) (version 2) | ecosystem: Environmental > Aquatic > Marine > Intertidal... | reverse complement strand
ATAAGTTTCTTCGGCACCCGCAAAACGTTCACTCTCAGTTTTGACTCCCTGAATCACAGGAATTGCCATAAAGTTTTCAGCAAAATTAGCATAGACACTATTCATTAATTTGGCTTCTTCAACAGCTTCTTCTTTGGTTGCGTGAGCGGTATGTCCTTCTTGCCATAAAAATTCAGCCGTTCTTAAAAACAAACGTGTTCGCATTTCCCATCGTACCACATTCGCCCATTGGTTAATTAAAAGCGGTAAATCTCGGTACGATTGTACCCAACCTTTAAACGTATTCCAAATAATCGCTTCACTCGTTGGTCGGACCACTAACTCTTCTTCGAGTTTTGCTTTTGGATCCACACGAAGTTTTCCCAAATTATCTGGGTCATTTTGCAAACGGTAATGTGTCACTACCGCACATTCTTTTGCAAAGCCTTCAGCATTTTTTTCTTCAGCTTCAAAAAGACTTTTCGGGACAAACAATGGAAAATACGCATTTTGATGCCCCGTTTCCTTAAACATACGGTCTAATTCTGCTTGCATTTTCTCCCATATAGCATAGCCATAGGGCTTAATAACCATACAACCTCTGACCGCAGAGTTTTCTGCCAAATCGGCTTTAACGACAAGTTCATTGTACCATTTTGAATAATCTTGGTATCTTGGTGTAAGGTTTTTACTCATATTTTCGTAATTTGGCACAACTATTGATGTTGGTACCTTATAATAATTAGTTTGACAAAACTAAGTATTTTTGAGACGTTCAACAATTTAATTTAAACACTTATGAAATTTATTACTTACAAAAAGAAACAAATGACACTCGCTTTTGTAGTTGGAGTTCTTTTAAGTTTTAATTCTTGTGGATCTTTCCAATACTCTGGAATCTATGATGATGGAATTTATTCCGAATCTACACCCACAGAACAAGTTAATGAAACTGTTGACAATACATCCAATTCATCAGAATATTATAAAAATTATTTTAAAGAAAAATCCCTTCAAATTGAAGAGGATAACAGCGTTTTTACAGATGTTGATTCCTATGAAGGAACGTATGCGGATGACTCAGAAAACACAAACGACTATGCAGGTTGGGGAGAAAATAATAGCAGCGAACTAGTTATAAACGTCTATAACGACAGGCCGTTTTACGGCAATGGATGGGGCTATAATTATCGCAACAATTGGGGGTGGAATTTTGGTTGGAACAATTGGGGTTTTGGAATTTGGCAACCTAACTATTATAATTTATGGTACAGTCCATGGAACGATCCGTGGTACAATCCTTACTGTTACTACGGTTGCTACAACAATTTTGGCTACTTTAATTATGGGTACAATCGGTACTACAGAGGACGTTCCTATTCTTACATTAACGGAGGAAGATCAAGGTATAGAAATTCAAGAAGTCTAAGCAGTCGAAGTGTTTTAAGTGCCACAACACGAAGTCGAACTAACACGCGGTCAAACACAAGATCAACAACAAGAAGTCAAGCGACGACGCGTCCAACCAATTCAAGCTCAACCACGAGACCTACTAGAAACAATTCAATGACACGACCAACAACAACACGGTCGTCTAATCGTACGACACGCCCTAATACAACCACAAGACCAACGCGATCTACGACCCGTTCGAGCTCGCCTTCGAGAACAAGAACCCGATCAAGTTCACCAACAAGAAGCAGAAGCAGCAGTAGCAGTAGCTCTTCAAGAAGAAGAAATAATTAGGTATAAATACAAAATCAGATGAAAAATTTAATTTTAACTCTAGTGGGGCTGATCTCCATACTAAGTTCCTATGGCCAAGACCTAACGGATGCTTTAAGATATTCTAATGGCGAAACACAAGGAACCGCACGATTTAAATCCATGAGTGGAGCTTTTGGTGCACTGGGAGGCGACATGTCTGCAGTGAGTATTAATCCCGCAGGGGCTGCCATTTTTAATTTAAGTCATGGTGCCATGACAGTAGCAACTCAAAGTGTTTCAAACGATGTGTTTTATGGTTCAAATACACAACGATTAAAAGACAATTCATTTGACATGAATCAAATTGGAGCGGCGCTTGTTTTTAATAATACAGACCTTGAATCTTCATGGAATAAATTTGTGTTCAGCGTTTTTTACGAGCAACTTCAAAATTATGACAACCAATTTTTTGCGGCTGGCTCCACACAAAACTCAATAGGAAGTTATTTTTTGGAGTATGCTGACGGACTCCGACTGGACGAAATCACGGCTTTAGAAGGAGAAAACATTTCTCAAGCCTACAGCGGAATTGGATCTGCTTTTGGCTCAAATTACCAACAAGCTTTTTTAGGTTATGAAAGTTTTATTTTGGAACCTGAAGATAACACAAGTAACGATAACACCACCTACACATCCAACATTGCAGCAGGAGATTTCTATCAAGAATACAGTTATGCTGCTACAGGGTATAATGGCAAGTTTTCGGCAAACCTTGGGTTTCAATATGATAAAAACGTCTATTTTGGAATCAATTTAAATTCTCATTTAATAAATTATGAAAGAAGTACTTACTTCTATGAAGACAACACCAATACAGGTTCTACAATAAATCAAGTTAATTTTAACAACACGCTTCTAACTACGGGTGAAGGGTTTTCCTTACAACTTGGAAGTATTGTAAAAGTAAATGATTTCATAAGACTGGGACTCACATACGACAGTCCTACTTGGTTACGATTAAGAGAAGAAACAACCCAGTACCTCTATACACTTGAAGATGCCACAAACCTTGAGGCTGAAGTTGACCCCGCTGTTATTAATGTATTTCCAGAGTATAACCTACGAACTCCAGCAAAAATTACAGGAAGTGCTGCCTTTATTATTGGTACTAGTGGACTGATTAGTATTGATTATTCTAGAAAAGATTTCAGTGCTACTAAATTTAGATCCAATTCAAGTAGTGATTATTTCAGACAACAAAACGCTACCATCAGCAACTCCTTAAAAGTGGCGAATACCATCCGTATTGGTGGCGAATTAAGACATAAAAAGTTTAGTTACCGTGGAGGCTATAAACTAGAACAAAGTCCTTATAAAAATACCGCAACATATGGAGATCTTAAAGGGTTTTCTTTGGGACTAGGATATGATTTTGTTGGTGCTCGATTGGATTTGGCTTATGAGAATTCTAAACGTTCAATGGACCACCGCTTTTTTAATGCAGGTAACTTAAACACCTCTAGAATAAACAGATCAAATTCTAATGTTTCACTGACATTAAGTATGAGTTTGTAGAACTGTAAATTTACAGACAAGAATAATTTATCTTTTGAGAGAGAAATGTGCATTTAACAGAGTTGGGGCGCCTGTGACGGGTTCATTATAGCTCAATACAAACCAATAATCACTTGAGGGTAACCTAGCTCCGTTATAGGTACCATCCCAACCATCTCCAGACGGGCGAATTTCTTTTAAAAGCTTGCCATACCTATCAAATATCTGGATTTTAGCATTTAATTGATTTGAAATTCCAATGATATTCCAAGTATCGTGGTATCCATCTCCATTTGGCGTGAAATATTTTGGAAAGTCAATTACGTAAACAACTGCAAATCCTACTCCACACCCATTTAAGTCCCGTACATTCACAACGCGTTCCCCTGAGTTGACTCCTACAAATGTGCCTGTATCTTGCCATGGTCCCTGATCGATATTGTATTCATAATCCCCAATGCCCGTAGCGGTAGCTTCAATAATATGTGTGTTTGCGAACGCCTGTGTCGTGACCACTGCAGTCACTGTTGGAGGTTCACTTTCTATTACTGTAAACACTTCGATTGGTGCAGCACATTGGGTGGCTAAAAGAGCATCCGAAACTTCTAATGTATATATTCCTCCTTCTGTTGGTACATAACTGGATGCTGTTTCTACAATGGTTCCTGAATCGTCTCTCCAAATAAAGGTATAATCCGAGTCAGATAAGCCTGTCGTAATTTCTAAAGGACCTAAAACCTCTGTGCCATTAGTGTTTACACACATCACATACTCATCATCTATATCTATGTATGGCAACGGATTAACCTTTAATATCAAAGGAGCTGTTTCATAACATACAGAACTATCAACCAATGTTCCTGTATTATCTATTATTTGGGTATTATTATCAACTCGTGCAAAAATCACCTGTGGGTTTACGGTATTTTCATAGAAGTTTGGCAGTTCAAATTGATCTAAATCTGCATCGTTCTGACTGGCAAAATAACGAACTAAGTAGTTTGCAGGATCTTGACCATTTAATACAAAGGCATCTTGTGTCGATAAATCGAAAAGCACACTGTCATTTGTTGGATCGTTATCAGTCTCTACATTGTCATCACAAATTGTATAGGGATCTGTAGGAGATGTTGCTTGGGCCGCTTCGAGAACCTCCAGATTAAATTCTATTGCTGTGTTTTGACAGCCTGTATTGGTATTGGTCACATTGACATAAATTGTTTGAGGATTACTTGTATTCAAATAGGGACTCGTCAATGAGTTAACCGCTAAGGTAGCATCTGCTAATGATTCGTAATAAGTGACATCATATTCCGTTGCGCTTTGAGTTCCTCGAATTTCATCGCTTTGAACTTCTAAATCAAACGCATATATCCCGTCTGTGTTTAGCTCACAGGCAATTAAAGTTGGAACAGGGTTTGCTTCGGGTAATGGATCTACAATTACATCAAAATTTATAATAGCAAAACAGTCTGTTGTATCATTGGTTACACGTACGTATATTGTCTGAACAGGAATATCTGTATTTGTATAGTTTTCTGGGAATTGAATAGGATTGGTATCCGCCTCGGCATCTGCCAGGGTTTCGTAATAGGTTGGTGTAACTCCTAACTCACCGTTCAAAATGAACGCTTCATTTGTTGTTAGGTCAAAAACTTCCTGTCCATCACCAGTTGCATTGTCATCACACTCGTTCATATCAACGGGTGTCTGTGGGGATGGGATTGGCAATACTTCAAGCGTTAAAGTAGTTAAATCAAAACATCCCGTAACTGGGTTTGATACTCGTACAAAAATGGTTTGAGGATTACTAATATTTGTGTAAGGACTCGTAAGAGAAGAACTATTTGTTTCCGCATCTAAGGCCGTCAAATGATAGCTAAAATCCAAGCCTATTTGTCCATTTAAAATCTCTGTTTCTCTATCCTCTAGCGTAAAGGCTTCCTGCTCATCACCTGGGGCATTGTCATCACATAACCTTAAAGGACTAGGAGTCACTAAAACTGGCAATGGGTTAACGATCAATTCTAAACTTATAAGTTTTTCACATCCTGTTGCATTGTATGCTACACGAATCCAAACGGTTTGAGGATTGGAAAGGTTTGTGTAGTCTGTTGGAGTTGCAATCTCAAAGGTTTCAGCCTGAGCATCCGCTTGAGTTTCATAATAACTAATATCTACATCTGAATCTGCAATTCCATTTAAAAACTCACCTTCCTTAGTTGTTAAGTTAAACTGAGCAAATTCATCCGTATCATCATCACAAACTTCTAAAGGAGTTGGGTCCAATAATTGAGGGGTTGGATTTACGACCAGCACCAATTCTACAATGGATGCACAAAGTGTGGATACTGCAGGGTTTTCTACACGAGCAAAAACCGTTTGTGTATTAATATCGACATTAGTATAAGGGCTGGATAATGCATTAATTTCGTTCTCTGCATCTGATAAGTTTTCGTGATAGCTGATTGTAACTCCGCTTACACCACCTGAAATTTCAAAATCTCTATCGGTTAACATAAAAGCTCCGAAGCCATCGCTATCGGGATCACAATAGGTTAAATCTTGCGGCGTGATCGCTAAAGGGGCTGGGGAAACATTCAACTCCAAAGCAACTGTAGTATAGCACCCTGTATTTATATCTTGACCTCTCGCAAAAACGGTTTGAGGATTGCTGATATTTGTGTATGGGATTGGTAATGGGTTTGTTTCTGAGTCTGCATCAGCCTGTGTTAAATAATAGGTGATTGAATAATCAGCGTTTCCACCCTTAATTTCATCATCTTTTTCTGTGAGGTCTATTTGAGTTAATCCGTCAGGCGTTCCATCGTCACAAACCTCTAAGACTGTTGGAACAACCAATTGTGGCAATGGGTTTACAATAAGTTCAAAACTTCCAGTCGCACGACAACCTGTAGTTAAATCTGTGAGAGCTACATAAAGTGTTTGTGGGGTTGATGTGTTTTGGTAAGTACCTGTTAATTCATTGGTGTTGTTGGTAGCGTCTGTCTCTGTTTCGAAGTAGGCTACGCTTACATTTTGACCATCAATGATTTCTGTGTCTTTGGTGCTTAAATCAAATTGTTCCTGTAGGCCTCCTGAGTTTGTGTAATCACACAATTCATAATCTATTATCGAAGGAATCACTGGTAAAGGATCTACTAACAGTTCTAATGTGGTGGTGTCAAAACAGCCGGTGGTGGTGTTTTCTAAGCGTATGAAGAGTGTTTGTGCATTGGCTGTAATGCTGGTGTAAGGACTTGTAACAGCTGAGGTATTTGTGTCGGCATCCGATTGGGTTTCGTGATAGCTTACTACCATTCCGGTTTGAGTGCCAATTACGGTCAAATCGATCCCTGTAAAATTAAAAGTGGCTAAACCATCATAATCGTCATCACAAATGGTCTGAGTACTAACGGAGTTGGCTGTTGGTATTGGGTTAACTCTCAACTCTAAAGGCATTGTACTAAAACAGCCTGTTGTATTATTTTCTAAACGTATGAAAATAATTTGACTGCTTGGAGTGGTGTTTGTGTAGGGACTCGATAAAGGAGAGGCATTTGTATCGGCATCGGATTGGGTTTCGTGATAACTCACCGTAACTCCTGTCTGTCCTCCTAAAGCTTCTGTATCTTTAGAGGTGAGCATAAAAGCTCCTAAACCATCTGTATCATCGTCACATATAGGTAAAACAGACATGGTGGTGGTAGTCGGCAATGGGTTTACAATAAGCTCAAATTGAGTTGTTTCATAACATGCTTCTAAACCAATTTCTTCAACTCGAACAAAAATAGTTTGTTGATTTGCGGTGGTATTTGAATACGGACTTGTTAATGGGTTGCTATTTGTATCTGCATCGGATTGAGTTTCGTGATAGGTCACTACAAAGTCTGAAGCTATTTGACTGCCTAAAACCACTGTCGTTTGCTGTTCTAAATCAAAAGTCATAATCCCATCTGAATCATCATCACAAGTTGGAATTGAAGATAGTGCCGAAGCAGTGGCTTTGTGATTCACTACCAAATTGAATACAGGATCGGGATCTACGATATAACACCCTGCTCCCCCATTTGCCTCCACACGGACATAAATAGGTTCTGGTGAAGAAACGTTGCTGTATGGGTTCGACAAATTATTAGTTCCTGCATCTGCATCTGCAAAACTTGTGTAATAGCTTACTGTATAATTTTCGGGGAGTTGCGTTCCTAAAATATCGAGTGTTTGGTCTGAAAAATCAAACGAATGCGAACCGTCGTTGGTAATATCATCACATTCTACCATATCAGTTACTGCAGAAATCAAGGGTTGATCGAGAAGATTCAATGTAAACGAAATTGTTTCAAAACACCCAGATGTTTTATACTCAAAACGCACATAAATAATTTGCCCATCTGTGCCCGAATAGGAAGCTGCATCGGAGGGTGTAATGGGATTGGAATCTGCATCCGCATCTGCTTGAGATTCATGGTATGTAATCTCAAAATCTCCTGGATCTAGAGTAGGTGCACTAACAATGGCATCATTTTCTGTTAGATCGAAAATACCTGTTGTTGTCCCTGTATTACATACAAATAAATTAATGGGATCGTCATATATTAGTTCTGGTGAAACCTCGATACATACTTCTTCTGTGTACTCACAACCAACATCATCAACTGCTCTATAAGTATAGCAAAACTGTCCTTCTGTTGTGGGTTGGACTGTAATTGTTGTATCATTCGTATCTATGATTGTTGAATCAGCGTCCCATGTTTGACTAACAACTGAATTGGAAGGTGGTAATAATGCAGGATCAAAATTTAAATTCCACGAAAACAACGTTCCATCATCAAATGCCCAAGAATCTACAACGACAAACGTCCAATTTCCGTTTAAAGGAGATCCTAATAAATTATCAAATGAAGATGTTGCCAAAGGTGCGTAAGTTCCTTCAGGTATTGTATCTACGCCGGTTACGTCATTGATTGACTGTGCTGCTGTTGGAGAAAAACAATATTCAAATCCTATTCCAGGGTTCCCATCATCAGCTTCATCAGGAATACCTAAACTGGTTCCGGGATCTACCCCATCACCATATTCCAAAAAATATACTTTTTCACCATTTGGTGCAATGAGATAAATGTCTAAATCTCCAATAAAAGAATGCTCTATGTTAACACAAAAATTTACGATTTGTGACACATCATCAAAGGTCTGCCCAGGGCCGTAACAATCTACTGTAATTGTAGAGTCATAAGAAGTACCTAGTCCTGTAGACTGCGTATCTTCTAACCAACTTTCCTCAAAAATTTCAGGTGCACAATCTTCAAATTGTGGAATGGTCGCCACTCCTTCAATGGTTGTACTATCGCCATAACATAATGACGTTTGTGCCGCTTGAGTTCCTGTAAACTCAATTTCTGGGGTTACTCTTACAACTTGACTGATAGCGTTTAAGTTCGTACACCCAAGCGGGTTATCATCCATAATAACAAGATCAACCACATAAATTCCAGGGTCGTTGTATGTAGCAGTGACGTTAGTTCCTTCTGCACTAGTATTATTGCCAAAGTCCCAAGAATATGTAGCCCCGGTTGAGTCTATTGAAAAATCACCACTCCCAACAAAATCGACATTACCTCCAGAACAAATAATAATTTCTCCTTCTGCATTTGGAGCAGGATTAGAACTTTCAAAAACTGCTGTCATATCCTGACAGGGTTCAAAACATGAAATATCAGCGGCCCAACCGGCAAGATTAACCCCTGCATTTGACGTAAATACAATGGTAAGACATCCAGATGCATTGTTGTCTGTTGCACTCACAAATCCACTAACATCTGGAGTACCTGAAAAATCTCCAAAGGATGTTGTAGGATCAAGCGCATCTGCCGCGTCATAAATGGTCATAATATCTGCTCCTTCTTGTGTAACAAATGTTGTAAATTGTAACTGTATTTTTTGACCTGCAAATTCCGGACATATTGTGTACGTAAAGGATTCATTCCCTGAATAAGTTACTGCCTCTCCTCCAGAATCTACAAAAGTTCCTGAACAGGTGTTGACAGTAACCTGATCTTCAATTACATACACTTGTGCCGTTAATGAAACCGAAAAGAGTATGCTAAAAAGTAAAGCTAATTTCTTCATCTTTTATTTTCTTTTGGAATGTTGAGATTTGATGAAAATGAAATAATCTGTTCCATCGACACGATACATATGCTCCCCTCGGCTGTAAAAAGAAAGGGTATACTTTAGCGGATTAAATTCTTGAGGATCAAAAACAGAATCTCTTTGAAGGGTTGAGACAAAGGCATCAAAAAGAGGAACTTCCGATAACAAGGTGCATTCTTTTTGATCTCGTGGATTTGGTCTTTTTTCAATTACAATTCGATTCCGAAGTAAATTCTTCATTGAAAGAACTCTATTGGGTCGGCTCAAAATTTCTTTTTCTAAAGATGCTCCGTAAACCTCCGCTAACTGTAGCATTTCAATCGCTGAAAAAGGTGTGTTCAGATTGTCGCCATACTGAACCAACTGAAGAGGCAAGTGACGACGGTTTGTGTTTTGAGAGTTACAATGAAAGTTAAAAAGCACAAATAAGAATATATATATATAATGTGTTTTCATCCTGTGTATAAATAAATTAATGCTCAATTATATAAAAAAACATACATAGATTTGAGAATCACCAAACGTAAAGTTAATATATTTTTTGAAGTATTTAACGAAAAAAGGAATTATTAAGCAAAAAATCAAAGTATCCAATATTGAAATTAAGTATCTTTGTACTTAGAAAATATTGAAAACTTTATTAGGAATATTGGAATGGGAATGAAAAATAATATTGAAAAATTTGACACTATTGGCGATAATCACATCGGTACTTCTACCGAAACCCCTATGCGAACTGACGCCTTTAAATTAAGGTCCGATGAGAAAATTGAAATTATTAAAGACGATGTTCAACACATTATGGAAACATTGGGCTTAGATTTGAGTGACGACAGTTTAAAAGGGACTCCTAATCGCGTTGCAAAAATGTTTGTCAATGAGATTTTTGGAGGGCTAGACCCCGCCAAAAAACCAAAAGCTTCGACCTTTGAAAACAAGTATAAGTACGGGGAAATGCTGGTTGAAAAAAACATTACTCTCTACTCTACTTGTGAACATCATTTCCTTCCAATTGTGGGAAGAGCACATGTTGCTTATATCTCAAACGGGACAGTTGTAGGTCTTTCAAAAATGAATCGTATTGTAGATTATTTTGCTAAAAGACCACAGGTACAAGAACGTTTGACCATACAAATTGTTGAAGAACTTCAAAATATATTAAACACAAAAGATGTTGCTTGCGTCATTGATGCCAAACACTTATGTGTGAATTCTCGTGGAATTAAAGATATCGAAAGCAGTACCGTAACAAGTGAGTTTGGTGGAAAATTTAAAGAAAAAGATACTAAAAGAGAATTTTTAGACTACATAAAATTAGAGACCAAATTTTAATCCAATACCATGGGCAGATACAGCACAAATACGCTCCATATTTACAACTCGCTTTCGGGTAAAAAGGAGGTTTTTAACCCTATTAATGAAGGTTCTATTGGAATGTATGTTTGCGGTCCAACAGTGTATAGCAATGTGCATTTAGGAAATGTCCGAACATTCATGTCGTTTGATATGATATTTAGATATTTTAAACACCTCGATTATAAAGTACGCTATGTTCGTAATATTACCGATGCAGGACATTTAGAAAATGATGCCGATCAAGGAGAAGATCGCATTGCAAAAAAAGCACGTCTCGAACAAATTGAACCCATGGAAGTGGTACAACGCTATACCGTAGATTTTCATAACATCCTAAATAAGTTTAACTTTTTACCTCCAAGTATTGAACCTACTGCAACGGGGCACATCGTTGAACAAATAGAAATCATCAAATCAATTCTAGACAAAGGCTTTGCTTATGAAGCAAACGGCTCTATTTATTTTGATGTTTTAAAATATAACGAATCTCATCATTACGGGGTTTTAAGTGGTCGAAATATAGAAGACCTTGTTCATAACACCCGAGTCCTTGAGGGTCAAACTGATAAAAAAAACCCACAAGATTTTGCACTTTGGAAAAAAGCAGAGCCAAAGCATATCATGCGTTGGCCTTCTCCATGGAGTGATGGTTTTCCAGGGTGGCATTTGGAATGTACTGCAATGAGCACAAAGTATTTAGGCGAACATTTTGATATTCATGGTGGTGGTATGGATTTAAAATTTCCCCACCACGAGTGTGAAATTGCACAAGCCAAAGCATGGCATAGCCATACGCCTGTTAATTATTGGATGCATGCAAATATGCTGACCCTCAACGGCCAAAAAATGGCAAAATCTACAGGAAATAATATTTTACCTGGTGAAATTTTAAGTGGCGAAACCAATAAATTAACGAAAGGATTTTCTGCATCGGTAGTTCGATTTTTTATGATGCAAGCACACTACAGAAGTATCTTGGACTTTAGTAACGATGCATTGTTAGCTTCAGAAAAAGGATTTATGAAACTCATGGAAGCCGTCTCTACAGTGGATAAACTTGAAGCAACTTCAGACACCAATGAATTTGATGTTACGGCATGGAAGTCCAATTGCTACACAGCAATGAATGATGACTTTAACACTCCTATTCTGATTGCAGAATTATTCAGTGCTGTTAAATACATCAACCAAATTAAAGATGGAAAAGCCACTATTAGCAATTCCAACTTAGCTTTGTTAAAACAAGTGTTGCATCAGTTTGTGTTTGATATTCTAGGTCTTAAAAACGTCAGTTCTAACAAGCAAGATCAAAAACTTGAAGAGACCGTTGAACTTCTCATTAGAATGCGTAACGATGCAAGAGTACAGAAAGATTTTGCACTTTCAGATAAAATAAGAGACGAATTACTCGCTATTGGAATTCAACTGAAAGATGGCAAAGACGGCACTTCATTTATCTTAGATTAAGATCGATGAAGACGCTTTTAATTGCTCCATTTTTATTTATAATAAAGCTGTATCAAAATTTTATTTCGCCTTTAACCCCTTCAAGTTGTCGATTTCAACCCACTTGCTCTCATTATACGAAAGAAGCATTACAATCTTACGGGTTATTTAAAGGAGGCTACCTAAGCATCAAACGTATATTACGCTGTCATCCATGGGGTGGCTCTGGGCACGATCCTGTACCAAAAAAATAATACTTCGAATATTTAATAAAAACGGATAAGACTTAAGTCTCACATCTATTTTTTATATTTACAATCTAAATAAATGAATATGTATTTTTTACAGATTATATGGGATCCTGCCTCTGAAGGCATCCCTCTTTTTGGAAGTTTTAAAATTCACTATTACAGTCTGATGTGGATGGCTGCTTTTATAACAGGTTGGTATTTGACGAAAAGGATTTACAAAAACGAAGGGCAGTCTGATGATAAACTAGACGGATTGTTCATGTACTCTGTTTTAGGAATTATGATTGGAGCGCGTTTGGGGCATGTTATTTTTTATCAACCTGAATTATTTAATGAGGACTTTTTTAGTGTTTTCCTGCCCTTCCGATTTAGTGGGGGATTTGAATTTACAGGGTTTCGAGGTTTGGCAAGTCATGGGGCTGCAATAGGAATGATTTTTTCTATGTGGCTCTACAACAAAAAGATATTAAAAAAATCAGTCCTTTGGATTCTGGATCGTGTGGTCATCGCCTGTGCGTTAGGAGCCGTATTTATAAGAATTGGTAATTTCTTTAATTCTGAAATGATCGGAAAAGCGGCTGGGGATGACTTTCCTTTAGCAATCGTATTCAAACAATTGGATAATGTTCCAAGACATCCTGGTCAATTATATGAAGCGTTTGGTTATGTATTTGTATTTCTAATCTTATTCTTTTTGTACTGGAAAACGAAAAAAAGTTCACAAACTGGCTTTCTGTTTGGCTTATTTTTAGTGCTTTTAATGTCGGTGAGAGTTGTAGTAGAACAATTTAAAATCGCACAAATAGACAGTCGTGAGGATTGGATTTTTGGATTAAACACTGGGCAAGTATTAAGCATTCCTTTTGTGCTTTGTGGTTTGTATTTTATGTTTTTCTATAACCCTAAGAAGGCTTAAAATCCATACGTTTTTGATGGGTTATAATCTTATTCTGATCCCATTACAAATGATTTATTCGTTTAAAATAAAACCAAAAAAAGCCGCTCAATGAGCGGCTTTTTTTAATATCTATAAAATGAGTTACTACTCTTTACTTCTCTTCTTTTTTATCTAATCGCTTCAATGTATCGTGCATAACTGGCGTTGCAATAAAGACAGAAGAGTAGGTTCCTACAAGTACCCCTACAATAAGAGCAAACAACAATCCTCTCAAGGAATCTGCTCCAAATGTAAACATCGCTAACAACACAACTAAAGTTGTTAAGGAAGTATTTAAAGTACGGCTTAGAGTACTACTCAAAGCGCTATTGACAACTTTATCAAATTTCCAACTTGTATGTTCATTTAAATATTCTCTAATTCTATCAAACACAACCACGGTATCATTTAATGAATACCCTATTACGGTCAAAATCGCTGCAATAAAAGCTTGATCAATTTCCATACTGAACGGTAAGAACCTCCAAGCAATAGAGAAGATTCCAAGTACAATTAGAACATCATGGAATACTGCTGCTACGGCACCTAATGAAAATTGCCATTTTTTGAATCGTATTAAAATATAAAGGAATACTACGATTAAAGATCCTAAAACGGCCCATACAGAAGATTTTTTAATATCATCCGCAATGGTTGGACTTACTTTTCCTGCATACATTTTACCAATATTGTTATCGGCATCAATAAACTGCTTATAAGTTGTTGCATCTGGTAAAAATGGAACCAGAGCTTCGTATAGTTTTTCTTGAACTTCTTGATCGACCTCAGCTGAATTTTCATCAACCTTGTACTTCGTAGAAATTTTTAATTGATTCGCACTACCAATTGTTTTCACCTCAGCACTGTTAAACACGTCATTCAATGCCGTTTTAACTTCTTCAGTATTCATGTCTTGTGCAAAACGAACGGTGTACGTTCTTCCTCCCACAAAGTCAATACCTTGATCCAATCCTGTTGTGAATAATGATCCAATTCCTGCGATGATAATTGTTCCAGAAATTAAATATGCTATTTTACGTTTTTTAAGAAATTCAATATTGATTGAACGGAACAAACCTTTAGTCATTCCTGTTGAGAATTCTAATTTTCCACCGCGGTTTAAATGCCAATCGATTAGTAATCTTGAGATAAAAATCGCTGTAAATAAAGAGGTTAAAATACCTATTAAAAGAGTTGTAGCAAATCCTTTAATCGGTCCTGTTCCAAATACATACAAAATTAAAGCTGTTAATCCTGTTGTAATGTTGGCATCTAAAATGGAAGACAAGGCGTTATTAAATCCATCTTTAATAGAGTCTTTTTGAGCTTTTCCTTTAAATAATTCTTCTCGAACACGTTCGTAAATAAGAACATTTGCATCTACTGCAATACCAATGGTTAATACAATCCCTGCAATTCCAGGCAATGTTAACACAGCACCTAACCCAGAAAGTATTCCAAAGATTAAAATGATATTTAATATCAATGCGATATCAGAGTAAATTCCTGCTTTTCCATAATAAAACACCATCCATAAAAGCACCAATGCCAAAGCTATTAAGAATGATTTCATTCCACTGTCAATCGCTTCTTGACCTAATGAAGGTCCTACTTCTTCAGCTTGTACAATATCTGCGGAAGCTGGAAGTTTACCCGCACGTAGAACGTTTGCTAAATCGACTGCTTCATTTAAAGTAAATGATCCTGAAATCTCAGAGTTTCCACCTGAAATCGGTCCTGAGGTTACACCTGGAGCTGAATATACAATTTCATCCAAAACGATTGCAATTTGACCTGCAGTATTAAATGCATTGCCTGTCATTTCTTCCCATATTTTGGCACCTTTGAGGTTCATTTGCATTGAAACACTTGGGTTTCCGTTTTGTTGGTAGGCTTGACGTGCATCGGTTATGACGGCACCACTCAATGGAGGTTCGTTATCTCTATTTCCTTTTAAGGCATACAGCTCAACCAATTCAATGCTTTGCGAGTCTTCTCCTGTGGTTTGTTGAACTTGAGGAATTCCCCATACAAATTTTGCATAGCGTTGTTCTGGGGTTAATAAGGCACGAACTTGTGGGTTGTTCAAGTAATCCGTTACCAATTGTTTATCTTTTAATTCAAAAGAAGCGAGTACTGGTCCGCCATTATATCCTGGCGCACGAATTAAATCGATCAATGGATTTACTTCCCCTGTATCTCCTGTTTCTGCATCTGTATCTCCGATAATATCAGAGATTGCATCGTCTGTAGATTCTGTGGCGTTGGACTCAACTTCTGCAGTGGACGTTTCAACAATTTCTTTTAACGTTTCATTGGCTTGAAAAATAAAGGTTCCAAATTCTTCTCCTTTAAAGGCATCCCAAAATTCTAACTGAGCCGTACTTTGTAACAGTCCTTTGACACGTTCAATTTCTTTAGCACCTGGCAATTCAACAAGAATACGTCCAGACTTTCCAATTCGTTGGATATTTGGTTGGGTGACTCCAAATTTATCAATACGCTTACGGAGGACTTCAAAGGCCGATACAATGGATTCATCAATTTTAAGTGACAATACAGGTTTGACCTCATCATCGGTCATATCAAACGTAATTTCTTCACTTAAGGTTCGATTCGCAAAAATATCTGGAGACGCCAATTTGGTGTCGCCTTGAATGGCTTCAAAAGCTACAAAAAAGTCTTCTAAATAAGTGTTTTGACTGTCTTTCTGAAGTTCTTCAGCATCACTCAATGCTTTTCTAAACACTGGGTCTTTGCTTTCGTTTGCCAGTCCAACAAGAATATCTTTAACAGAAATTTGAAGAATTACACTAATCCCCCCTTTAAGGTCTAAACCAAGGTTCATGGCTTTTTCCTTCACTTCATCAAAATTATACTGCGCAATTCCGATGTTATAAACTTCTTCGTTTTTCAACGAGTCTAAATAGGTGCTTTGTTTTAACGCACGTTTAGCGTCATAATCTGTTTCAGTATCTGCTATTTTTTCAATAGCAAATTGCTTAGCATTGTCTTCTATTTGGTTTGCTTTAAAACTAAATGATAATTGGTATATACTTACCAAACCAAATAAGAAAGCAAATAATTTTACGAGTCCTTTATTTTGCATTGTGAATTAATTTAATCTGCATTAATTTTTATAAACGAGCAAATATATGATTTACGATGTGAATTGACAATAGATTCTTTTGTTTTCAATGAAAAGAGTATTTTAACAGTCTTTTATTCGTGAAAAACACAAATCACACCATCGATATACTTATACGTCTAGTAATGAATTTGTTTTTTTAACTCCTTCGGCACTGGTATGTAAATGAGCTTTTTCGCTATCGCTTAGTTTAATTTCAACGATGTTTTCGATTCCATTAGCTCCTAGAACTACTGGTACGCCAATACATAAATCTGACAAGCCATACTCGCCATCTAACAATACAGAACAAGGGAATATTTTTTTCTGATCACAAGCAATTGCTTGTACCAATCCACTGACTGCAGCCCCTGGTGCATACCAAGCGGAGGTTCCTAATAGCTTTGTTAAGGTTGCACCACCAACTTTGGTATCTTCTTTAACTTGTTCTAGACGTTCGTTTGAAATAAATTCTGAAACTTTGATACTGTTTCGAGTTGCATGCGAAATTAAAGGCACCATTCCAACATCACTATGTCCGCCGATCACCATTCCATCTACATCACTTATTGGAGCCTCTAAAGCTTCTGCCAATCTATATTTGAAACGAGCTGAGTCTAAAGCTCCTCCCATCCCAATAATTTTATGCGTTGGCAATCCCGTAACTTTATGTGCAAGATAGGTCATTGTATCCATAGGGTTGCTCACAACAATAAGCACTGTATTTGGAGAGTGTTTTACCAAACTTGTAGATACTGTTTTTACAATTCCTGCATTGATTCCAATTAATTCTTCACGAGTCATTCCAGGCTTTCTAGGAATTCCAGATGTTATGACACAAATATCACTGTTTGCTGTTTTTGAATAATCATTGGTAGAGCCAGTGATTTTTGTATCAAAACCATTTAGAGATGCACACTGCATCAAATCCATGGCTTTTCCTTCGGCGTAACCTTCTTTGATATCTAATAAAACAACTTCGGAAGCAAAATTTTTAATGGCGATGTATTCTGCGCAACTCGCTCCTACTGCTCCAGCACCAACTACTGTTATTTTCATCTTAATTAATTTATTTTTAACTATAATTATCTAAAACTAAATGCAACGCCAAGAGTTGCAGTATTGTATTCTTGCAATGTGTAATCGGCAAAAATCTTTAAAAATGCAAGGTTCAAACGCGCACCCAAAGTTGCTCGAGTCTCGGAAGAGTTGAATTTCAAACTCAAAGGGTCAGAAATGGATTCAACTATTGAACCTTGATTTGTACCGTCAGCAGATTCAATCTGATATGTGAGGTCATAATCGCCATTGATATTAAATGTTGACTTTCCACCATTGAGACCTATACCTCCGTACAGAGTCACAATTTTAAAATCTAAAGACCCCAATGCTTGAACAGTCCAAGTATTTAATTTGAATTGAGCGCTTCCATTGGATACTAATATTTGATCTGACACATCTCCATTTTCAATGCTATAATTAACAGATGAAGTTGTATAAGCGCCAAAAAGGGATACAGAAAATGGCAGTTTTCCTACAAGACCAAGGTACTGTGTTAAATCATGCTGAAGCCCTACTCCAATTAAGTTAGCATTTGACTTTGAGGAAAAATTCACCTTAGGCACATACCTTAGTTTAATGGTTGTTTTAAAAGGCAATCCTAGACCAACTTGTACAAAAGGCGTTGGAACAGCATTGGCGGGCAAATCTTTTGCGATTCCACCAGGCAATTCAAATGACCCTGCCTTAAAATCACCTCCATCATAAGGTATTAAAACATCAAACGATGTATTCGCATTGTCATTTCCTAAAACCGTTGGGACGTTTGTATCTCCGTCAATGTGAGATATAAAATTATAGTCGTTGGCTATAAATTCAAATACTTTGTCTTTGTTGGGGGTAAAAGCTGCATTAAGTCCAAAAGTAATATCAAAGCCAAATTTTTTATGCGACTTTGCTGTGGAATACCATCCACCATTCATACTACTCATTAAGCCTTTCATAGCTGGATTGAGATAATTTTGCAATAATCTATTGGAATCGTCCGACGCAAGTAGAACGCTTCCAAGATCTTGAGCAGTTGACACAGTGACTCCGAAAAGGAGGGCACTAAAAACAATTATTTTTTTCATATAAGATAAGATTTGGGGTGAGTGTTTAGGCATCAATATTGGCATAAATTGCATTTTTTTCGATAAATTCTCTTCTTGGTGGCACATCGTCTCCCATCAACATTGAGAAGATACGATCGGCTTCGGTTCCATTTTCAACTTGTATTTGACGTAAGGTTCTGAACTCAGGATTCATTGTTGTATCCCAAAGTTGTACGGCATTCATTTCTCCAAGACCTTTATAACGTTGAATTTTTGCGCCATCGCCATATTGCTCCATTAACGCCGTACGCTCCTCATCATTCCATGCATATTCTTTTTTCGCTCCTTTTTTAACTAAAAATAAAGGGGGCGTAGCAATGTAAACATGACCGTTTTCGATCAATTCTTTCATATATCTAAAGAAGAAGGTCAAAATAAGTGTTTCAATGTGACTTCCATCAATATCGGCATCACACATGATCACAATTTTATGGTATCTTAATTTTGATAGGTTCAATGCTCTTGGATCTTCTTCGGTTCCAATAGTAACTCCTAAGGCTGTGAATATATTTTTGATTTCTTCATTTTCAAAAACCTTATGAGTCATCGCTTTTTCTACATTCAAAATTTTACCTCTTAATGGCAAAATAGCTTGAAAAGCTCTATCACGTCCCATCTTTGCTGTTCCACCTGCCGAATCTCCCTCAACTAGGTAAATTTCACATTTTTCAGGATCTTGTTCAGAACAATCGCTCAATTTTCCAGGCAACCCTCCAATACTCATCACTGTTTTTCGCTGAACCATATCTCGTGCCTTTTGAGCGGCATGACGAGCTTGTGCAGCAAGGATTACTTTTTGAATAATCGTTTTGGCATCATCCGGGTTTTCTTCTAAATAATTTGTCAGCATTTCTGAAACGGCCTGACTCACTGAAGCGGATACTTCTCTATTTCCTAATTTTGTTTTTGTTTGTCCTTCAAATTGAGGTTCCTGAACCTTAACCGAAATAATAGCGGTCAATCCTTCTCGGAAATCATCCCCTGCGATGTCAAATTTAAGTTTGTCTAACATCCCCGATTCATCGGCATATTTCTTTAATGTATGCGTCAATCCACGACGGAATCCAGACAAATGTGTCCCACCTTCATGGGTGTTGATATTGTTCACATAGGAATGTAAGTTTTCAGCATAAGACGTATTATAAATCATCGCAACTTCAACTGGAACTCCATTTTTTTCACCTTCAAAAGCAATTACATTTTTCATTATCGGATCTCGGTTACCATCCAAGTATTTGATAAATTCAGAAAGTCCTTCTGTAGAATGAAACGTTTCCCCAATAAACTCGCCTTTTTCGTCTTTTTCTCTTTGATCAACAAGAACTATTGTAATCCCTTTATTTAAAAAAGCAAGTTCTCTCAATCGATTTGCGAGGGTTTCATAGACGTATATTAAAGTCTGTGTAAATATTTGAGGATCGGGTCTAAAAGTAACCGTTGTTCCTCTTCGATCTGTCTCCCCTACTTGTTTTACAGGATACATTGCTTTACCACGTTCATACTCTTGTTCATAGATTTTTCCATCTCTATAAACCGTTGCTTTTAAATGCTCAGAAAGGGCATTCACACAACTCACACCAACGCCGTGTAAACCTCCAGATACTTTATAAGAATCTTTATCAAATTTACCTCCGGCTCCAATCTTAGTCATAACTACTTCCAAAGCAGAAACGCCTTCTTTTTTATGGAGATCCACAGGGATTCCACGACCATTATCTTCGGTTGTGATAGAATTATCTTCATTAATAATCACCGTGATTTTATCACAGTGACCTGCCAAGGCTTCATCGATTGAGTTGTCAATCACCTCATATACCAAGTGATGCAAGCCTCTTAACCCTACATCTCCAATGTACATAGATGGACGCATGCGCACGTGTTCCATACCCTCTAAGGCCTGAATACTGTCTGCTGAATAACTCCCTTTATTAATTTCTTCGCTCATTATATTGAATGTGTTATTTAGTTGAATTCAGATACAGCTAAAACTGCATCTACCCTAACAAAGATAACTATTCTTCTAGGGAATTTAAAGTGTTTTTTTAAGAGATTTAAGCGTAATTATTAACAATCGGCTGTTTTTTAGAAACGCTCTTAAATCCACTAAAAACGCCCTTAAATCAAATTTAAGGGCGCTATAATTCGCTGCTCTATTAAAAAATAATCCCAAATGCTTTAGAAGCTATTATTTGAGCTTGAAAATTTGCTATTCATAGGACTGATCATGCACTTTAGCAATCGCTCTTCCAGAAGGTTCGTTCATGTTTTTAAATGCTTCATCCCAATCTAAAGCAATTTGGGTACTACAAGCTACACTCGCTTCTTGAGGTACACTTAATGCTGCTGCATCACTTGGAAAATGGTCCTCAAAAATAGAACGGTAATAAAACTCTTCTTTGTTTTGTGGGGTTTGAATTGGAAATCTAAATTTAGCATTTGCCAACTGCTCATCCGAAACTTCTTTGTCAACCACTTCTTTAAGTGTGTCAATCCAACTGTAACCAACGCCATCAGAAAATTGTTCTTTTTGCCTCCATGCAACACTTTCTGGCAACATGTCTTCAAACGCTTTTCTAATGATCCATTTTTCCATGCGTTCGCCATTAATCATCTTATCTTGTGGATTTAAACGCATTGCTACATCAATAAATTCTTTATCTAAAAATGGGACACGCCCTTCAATCCCCCAAGCCATCAAGCTTTTGTTGGCTCTTAGACAATCGTACATGTGCAGTTTGTCTAATTTACGGACTGTTTCTTCGTGAAACTCTTTCGCATTTGGTGCTTTGTGAAAATATAAATAACCCCCGAAAATCTCATCTGCTCCCTCTCCAGAAAGGACCATTTTAATCCCCATAGACTTAATCACACGTGCCATTAAATACATTGGTGTGGACGAGCGAATGGTGGTAATGTCATAGGTTTCTATGTTGTAGATTACATCTTTTATAGCATCCAATCCTTCTTGAATTGTGAATTTTATTTCGTGGTGTATGGTTCCAATATAGTCGGCTACTTTTTGAGCCGCCGCTAAATCTGGAGACCCTTCCAATCCAACTGAAAACGAATGCAATTGCGGATACCAGGCTTCAGATGTGTCGTCAGATTCTACGCGTTTTTGTGCGTATTTTTTGGCAATGGCAGAGGTAACTGAAGAGTCTAAACCACCAGAAAGTAAAACTCCGTAAGGCACATCACTCATTAGCTGCCTGTGAACCGCATCCTCTAATGCTTGTTTAACTTCGGCAATACTGGTTTCATTTTCTTTTACAGCATCGTATTCTGTCCACTCTCTATTGTACCATTTTACAAACTCGCCATCTCTACTTGACATATAATGCCCTGGAGGGAATAATTCAATTTTACTACAAACACCTTCTAAGGCTTTTAATTCAGATGCTACATAAAAAGTTCCATTTTGATCCCAACCAATGTATAATGGAATAATTCCCATATGATCTCTAGCGATAAAATATTCATCTTTTTCAACATCATAAAGCGCAAAACCAAAAATTCCGTTCAGTTCGTCGATAAAATCAACGCCTTTTTCTTTGTATAACGCTAGTATGATTTCACAATCAGAAGCAGTTTGAAAATTATAAGTTCCATTAAACTGCTTGCGTAATTCTCTGTGATTGTAAATTTCACCATTGGCAGCCAATACTAATTTTTTATCTTCACTGAATAAAGGCTGTTGCCCCGATGCAGGATCTACAATGGCCAAACGCTCATGCGCCATTACGGTTTTTTCATCACTATAAATACCGCTCCAGTCTGGACCACGGTGTCTTATTTTTTTTGACATTTCAAGCACTTGAGGTCTTAAAATTTCTGATTTTTGTTTTAAATCAAATGCACATACAATTCCACACATAATTAGGGTCTTAATGATTAGACCGCAAATATGCAGCTATCATTATATATTATAAATAGATAGTGTTTAAATAGTATTAAATTGAAACTAAATATTATAAATTAGAATTAAAATATAACTAAATAATGTAATTTCAATCCAAATAGTTCATAAAATCAAGTAATTGCCTTAAAACCACTAAGGAATATTCAAATACTTATGCGTTTGAAGCGAAACCTTCCATTTGGGGTGTTTCATCACGTATTCCACAATAAAAGGCGTAACTTTTTCGCGTTTACTCCACTCGGGTTGGAGGTACAGAATACAATTTGGGTTTACTTTTGCGGCTTGTTCTTCCGCATATTTTAAGTCGTCCTTGTTATAAACAATTACTTTCAGCTCGTGTGCTTTTTGATACACTTCGTCTAAAGGTCCTTTTAATTTTTTAGGCGACAAACAAATCCAATCCCAATCGCCTGTTAATTTATATGCTCCAGACGTTTCGATATGCGTTTGCATCCCCTTCGATTTTAATTCAGAGGTTAATGGGTTCATGTCCCACATCAATGGCTCGCCTCCAGTCACTACAATTGTTTCACTGTGTTTAGAAGCGTCTCTGGCAATGGTGTCAATTGCAGTTGGCGGATGTAAATCGGCATTCCAGCTTTCTTTAACATCGCACCAATGGCAGCCCACATCACAGCCTCCAATTCTTACAAAATAAGCAGCAGTTCCTTTGTGGAACCCTTCCCCCTGAATGGTATAGAAAGCCTCCATAAGTGGCAACATTTCACCAGCGTTTACAAGCGATTTAATTTCAGTTTTTAACATAATGAGCAAAAATAGTTTACAGTTTTTGGTTTAAGTCATAAAACTTCATTTATTTTTACTCAAAATTTAAAAATAATCATGAGAACCTATTTATTTATCGGATTACTACTCGGCCTTTTTGTGGCTTGTGAAACAAAAACAGATCCCTTTTTAATTACCAAACAGAGTATAGGGATGCTTACAGACTCTACTGCAGTAAAGGATCTAAAAGTGGTGTTTGCAAACGATTCTATTAGTAAATATATTGGAGGGGACGAATTCACAGGCAACATCAATACCATAAGTGTATTTGAGAAAGGAACAGGTAAATTGTTACTCGAATTAGATCCTAATTATTCGTTAGACTCGTTATCAACCATCCGAACGGTACGTATTATGGACACACGTTTCAAAAACAAAGACGGACTGAACACAATGAGTACTTTTGGAGAGATCAATTCTAAATACAGTATTTCTAGCATTCAAAATACACTCAGAAGTCTGATTATTTCAGTGGATGAAATCAATGTTTATTTTACACTCAGCAAAATGGAATTACCCGAAGAAATGCGCTATAATATGAATCAAAAAGTAGAAGCCATTTCCATTCCAGAAACGGCTAAAATCAAGGATTTTTACATTCAATGGTATTAAATTATGGCGGCTTATACAATTCAAAAAACACCATTTGTAGTCCCAACAACCGATGGCAAACGCATTGAAGAACATTTTGGAAATGCAACAAACGACAACGCTGCACTCAGCATTGCCCACATGGTCGCACCTCCAGGATGGAACGAACCCTTTCAAACACCCGAGTTTGATGAATACACCTATATCATTAAAGGTAAAAAACAGTTCATTATCGAGGGAGATACTATCATCTTGAAACAGGGGCAGTCCATTAAAATTGAGAAAAACACCCGTGTACAATATTCAAACCCTTTTGACAAACCTTGTGAGTATTTAGCAATCTGTACTCCCGCATTTTCCATTGAAAATGTAAATCGAGAAGAACCTGAACCCTAATGAAATCACTCCTCCCAAAAATTGTAGGCGCTCTTATAAATTTTATAGGGTTTTTTAATACGGCATACGCTTCCAAACTTGCCTTGAAATTATTTTCAAAACCAAGAAATGGACAACTGACGCCTCATGCGAATACTTTTTTAGACACTGCTACAAGCAAAACAACTTTATATTATGAGAGCATACCCATTCAAACCTATCACTGGGAAGGCTCTAAAGAAACCGTTTTATTGGCACACGGTTGGGAAAGCAATTCAGGACGATGGCGGCATAAAATTCAAAAACTTCGCATGGATGGTTATAATATTATTGCTTTAGACGGTCCTGCACATGGTGGTTCTGGAAGTGATACGTTTAATGCGATTCTCTACGCAGAATTCATTAATGTGGTGAGCCAAAAATTTAAACCAACAGCGTATATTGGACATTCTGTTGGTGGAATGGCCGTAGTGATTTTTCTTAAAAAACAAACGCATCATACCGCTGAAAGAATTGTGCTTTTAGGAGCACCTTCAGGATTCAAAGGAATCATGAAGCGTTACAAAGAAATGATGGGCTACAGCCAAAAGATATCCAAAGGAATTGATAAACAAATCGAGCTTAAATTTGGATACCCCCCTGAGTATTTTTCTACGGCTGATTTTGTAAAAAATATCGACACGAAAGGTTTGCTAATCCACGACAAAAAAGACCCTGTCATCCCCTACCAAGATGCACTTGATATTGAAGCTCAATTTAAAAATGCCAAACTGATTTCAACAGAAGGTCTTGGCCACTCTTTAAAGGGAAATTTGGTTTCGGATGAACTGATTCAATTTTTAAGCCACTAAACTTTTGTAAATTCGCCAAATGGAACCAACGTCAACAAGACTGAATAAATATTTAAGCGAAGCTGGCTATTGCTCACGTCGTGCCGCCGACAAGCTAATCGACGAAGGTCGGGTAACTATTAATGGCATTGTTCCAGAAATGGGAACTAAAGTTTTAATTGGTGACGAGGTTAAAGTAGATGGAAAAACCATTTTTAATGACACTGAAAAACGAACGTATATTGCATTCAACAAACCTGTAGGAATTGTTTGTACAACCGATACTGGCGTTGAAAAAGACAATATTATTGATTATATCAATTATCCAAGTCGGATTTTTCCAATTGGACGTTTGGATAAGGATAGTGAGGGCTTGATTTTATTGACGGACGACGGCGATATTGTGAATAAAATTCTTCGTGCGAGTAACAACCATGAGAAAGAATACATCGTAACAGTTGACAAACCGATTTCTCAAACATTCATACAACGCATGGCTGGGGGCATTCCATTAGAAGAACTGGGAAAAACTACCAAATCTTGCAAAGTCGAAAAGCTCAGTACTTTTGAATTTAAAATCATTCTTACACAAGGTTTGAATCGTCAAATTCGTCGTATGTGTGAGTACTTAAACTACGAAGTACAATCACTAAAACGTACCCGTATTATGAATATTCATTTGAAATGTGAGGTCGGTTCTTATCGTGATTTGACAGAAGAAGAATTAATCACTTTAAACAAAATGTTGAAAGACTCAAAAAAAGCAATTTAATGAATTTCATAAGCCCTTTTCATCTGGCAATCCCTGTATGGAACCTAGAAACATGTCGTGTTTTTTATAGAGATGTTTTGGGATGTCAACAAGGTCGCCATAGCGACCATTGGGTTGATTTTAATTTTTTTGGTCATCAACTTGTAATTCATTTCAAACCAAAAGAAGAGGAAACAGACCTACATATAAATAAGGTAGATGGAAAACAGGTGCCAGTTCCACATTTTGGAGTGATTCTCCCATGGAAAGAATTCGAAACCTTCTCAGAACGTTTAAAAGCTCAAAAAATAGACTTTATTATTGAACCTTATATTCGATTTAAAGGACAGGTAGGCGAACAAGCCACCCTCTTTTTTTATGATCCAGCTGGAAATGCTTTGGAATTTAAAGCTTTTAAAGATCCCTCTCAGATTTTTGCTAAATAGATGAATTGGCCGCATGACGCTCACAAGCAAGCAAGGTGTTTTTGAGCAACATTGCGATAGTCATTGGTCCTACTCCACCAGGAACAGGTGTGATATGACTTGCTTTTTTGGCAACACTTTCAAAGTGTACATCCCCAGCAATACGATAACCTC
>Ga0209659_1000421_pt1 | contig 26620 bp, 26 predicted proteins | sample SaaInlLV_10m_DNA_FD_184658 | JGI IMG/M metagenome (GOLD analysis project Ga0209659, IMG submission 184658) | Marine microbial communities from expanding oxygen minimum zones in the Saanich Inlet - SI072_LV_10m_DNA (SPAdes) (version 2) | ecosystem: Environmental > Aquatic > Marine > Intertidal... | reverse complement strand
AAGGCGGATCGCCTTTGGCTTTCAAAGGTGTGGAGCAATTAGGGGAACGTTTTGTAGACATGAGTGCTCCTTATGACAAAAATCTCAACACCCAGTTTGAGTCCATCGCTCTTAAAAACAATATCAAATTACACAAAGGCGTTTATGTCAGTGTGGTGGGCCCTCAACTTGAAACCCGTGCCGAATATAAAATGCTTAAACTTCTGGGCGCAGATGCTGTTGGCATGAGTACTGTACCCGAAATTATTGTAGCAAATCACCTTCAACTAAAAGTGGCAGCCGTCTCTGTTTTAACAGATGAATGTGATCCAGAAAATTTAAAACCCGTCGATATTTCAGAAATTATTCAAATGGCTGAAAAAGCCGAACCCGATATGATCACACTATTTAAAGAACTTATAAAAACATTTTAATGAGCTACCTAGATACTACCCACGACGTTTACAAAGAAGCAGCCCTCAGTCCTGATATAGGACTTTGCTGCACCACCAACCCTATTTGGGAACTCCCTGGTTTGAAAATTCCGAAAATCATGCAAGAAATGAACTATGGCTGCGGAAGCACGGTCCATGCGCGTGACTTAACTAACAATCCGAAAATACTGTATGTAGGGGTTGGCGGCGGAATGGAGTTGCTACAATTTGCGTATTTCAGTCGTCAAAAAGAGGGAGTGATTGGGGTCGATGTAGTCAATGAGATGCTGGAAGCCTCCGATAAAAATTTTAACGAAGCCGAAGCTCAAAACCCATGGTTCAACAAAGAATTTGTAAGTCTCAAAAAAGGAGATGCGCTCAATTTACCTGTTGCAGACAACAGTATTGATGTGGCAGCACAAAATTGTTTGTTTAATATTTTTAAGGTTGAAGACCTCAAAAAAGCAATATCAGAAATGTACCGTGTCTTGAAACCACATGGAAAATTAGTAATGAGCGACCCCACATGTGAGCAGCCCATGAACGAAGCATTGCGCGAAGACGAACGCCTTAGAGCCTTATGCCTGAGTGGAAGTATTCCAATTGCAGAATATGTAAAGATGCTTACAGATGCGGGCTTTGGAACGATTGAAATCAGAGCTCGAAAGCCTTACCGAATTTTAGACCCGCTTCATTACAATACCCAGGAATTAATCTATATTGAATCTATTGAAGTTGCAGCGATCAAAGATCCAATGCCTGTGGACGGCCCGTGTATTTTCACAGGGAAAGCAGCTATTTTTTATGGTAAAGAAGCCTTTTTTGATGACAAATTAGGCCATGTATTAGTGAAAAATCAGCCTTTAGCAATTTGTGATAAAACCGCTAATGCCCTAGCAGATTTAAACCGAAACGATATATACATAAGCGAATCTACTTATCACTATGATGGTGGAGGTTGCTGTTAACTTAACCTAAATCACTATGAAACGATTCTTATTCTGCAGCTTACTTCTGTGCTTTTACACTGCTAGCGCACAGACAATAGATCATTCTAGATGGACTAAAATCCTACAAACTTACGTAGCAGAAAATGGGGTTGTCAACTATAAAGGATTGCAAGGAAATCAGAAATCACTGCAGAACTACCTTATCTACTTGGCAGAGAATGCTCCCCAGGAAAACTGGAGCAAAACCGAAAAAATGACCTATTGGATCAATGCGTACAATGCGTATACCATTCAACTGATTGTTGACAATTACCCGACAGAAAGCATTAAAGATATTAGCGATCCGTGGGAACAAACATTTTTTGAAATCGGTGGCAAAAAAATGTCATTAAACACTATTGAACATGAAATTTTGAGACCTATGGGCGATCCGCGCATTCATTTTGCCATAGTGTGTGCATCGGAGTCCTGTCCAAAACTTTTAAATTGCGCTTATGAATCCAATACGCTGTCAGATCAATTGGATCAAGCGGCACGTGAATTTATAAACGACCCCTCGAAAAACAACATAACTGAATCAAAAATTACAATTTCAAAAATATTCAAATGGTTTAAATCAGATTTTCCAAAAGAAGATGCATTTATAAGATACCTCAACAAATACAGTGCAATAAGCATTTCCTCGGATCCAAAAATTAACTACAAAACTTACAATTGGTCTCTGAATGAATAGCATCAGCATCATTATTCCTGTTCTCAATGAAGCTGAAAATATAGAGGCTTTATTGACCTATTTGGATCTTCATAGCAGCTCGGAACTCCTTTTAGACATCCTAGTCGTAGATGGTGGCAGTACCGATGGATCTCAGAAAATAGTGTCCGAACTTTCAAAAACACATCCTAAGATTGTAGGAATAAAAAGTCCAAAAGGACGTGCGAAACAGATGAATTTGGGAGCTTCACAGTCCAAAGGATCGGTGCTCTATTTTTTACATGCCGACTCAATTCCTCCCAAAAATTTTGACCAGTATATTTTGGATGCAGTACACAACGGCTCAAAAGCAGGCTGTTTTAAAATGAAATTTGACAGCAATCATTGGTGGCTGCAACTGGCGGGATGGTTCACGCAATTTAATTGGAAATCATGTCGGGGAGGCGATCAAAGTTTATTTGTAGAAAAAACAGTCTTTGATGATTTAGGCGGTTTTAATGAGGAATTTGTCATTTATGAAGATAATGATTTGATTTATAAACTCTATAAACATTACAAGTTTGAAGTACTTCCGTACTGGTTGACTACTTCATCAAGACGCTATTTTTCCAATGGAATCTGGTCTTTACAGCTTCATTTCTGGATGATTCACCTCAAAAAGCTCTTTGGAGCAACCCCTAAAGAATTAGAAGCTTATTATTTAAAACATATTAAGTAACTTTGATAAACCTTAAAATCTAAACTTATGTCAAACGAAAAACACCCTAGTCTTATAAAATGGAGTTTAAAATACTCATTAAGTGCAGCAGTAGCCGGCATCTTATGTTGTGTTGCACCAGCAGTTCTGTTCATGTTTGGTATTATGGGAGGAGTATATGCAATCTCATTTGCTGATTTCTTTTATAATGAAGACGGAAGTGAAGGAACGGGCTCTCTAATTTTGAAAGGAATAGCTATATTAATCGGAATTTATGGCGTGTATTCCTTCAGAAGAAAACAAAACCAATGCTCTATAGACCCTAAGAGAAAGAAGAAAAATATGCTGATTCTTATCATTACAATAATAGCTTTAAGTCTTGGTGTATTCCTTAGCTTAGAGAAATGGTCTTCGTGGTATTTCGACACTCATATTGTCCCTGCTCAACAAAAAGAACTAAAGAACTAAATCTGTTTGACTAAAACTGTTAGAGTCATAATTCCAGCTTATAATGAAGCTAAATCCATAGCTAAAGTCATAAAAGATCTACCCACTTTTGTGGACGAGATCATCGTGGTTAATAACAACTCAACAGATGCCACTGCAAAAATCGCACAAGAAGCTGGCGCCACTGTTTTATCGGAACCTAAACCGGGTTATGGGAATGCCTGTTTAAAAGGGATTGAATATCTCAATCAGCAAAAAAGTGATACAGATATCGTTGTGTTTCTGGATGGAGATTATAGTGATTACCCAGAAGAACTCACCAAAATTATAGCTCCAATTATTGAAAAAAATGTTGATTTTGTAATTGGAAGTCGTGTTAAAAAACTCAGAGAAAAAGGGGCTATGCAGCCTCAACAAATTTTCGGAAATTGGCTAGCAACTTCTTTAATGCGGATGTTTTTTAAATCAAAATTCACAGATCTCGGGCCATTTAGGGCGATTAAGTTTGACACCTTAATGTGCTTGAAAATGAAAGACCCCACTTACGGATGGACAGTAGAAATGCAATTAAAAATATTAAAACAAAGGTTTAGTTATGAAGAGATTGCTGTAAAGTATCGAAATAGAATTGGAGTTTCAAAGGTTTCTGGTACGCTAAAAGGTAGTATATTTGCAGGAATTAAGATATTAACTTGGATATTTAAATACAGTTTCAAATAATGCTATTAGAAATCATCATAATTTGCGTTTACTCTATTGCGCTCATACTCATATTTATGTATGCCTTGGCTCAATTGAATTTACTTTTCAATTATATAGCATCTCAAAAACATTCAGAAGACAGTCCCGAATTTGATTTTTCCAACAGTGATGAAATTCCTTATGTGACCATACAACTTCCAGTATTTAACGAGATTTATGTAATGGATCGCTTGTTAAAAAATATAGTGCTTCTTGACTATCCAAAAGATAAATTAGAAATTCAGGTGCTTGATGATTCTACCGATGAATCAGTAGAGTCTACCGCTACATTAATTAAAGCCTTACAAAAAGAAGGGGTTGACATTCAGCACATTCAAAGAACAAACCGTGAAGGTTTTAAAGCTGGAGCGCTCAAAGAAGGTTTGGTAAATGCAAAGGGGGAATACATTGCCATATTTGATGCTGACTTTTTACCACAAAGAGATTGGTTGAAACGAACCATACCCTTTTTTAAAGATGAAGCGGTTGGTGTTGTACAAACACGCTGGGGACACATCAATCGTGATTACTCTGTTCTAACAAGGATTCAAGCCTTTGCTCTAGATGCTCATTTTACATTAGAACAAGTAGGACGAAATTCTAAAGGACACTTCATCAACTTTAATGGTACCGCAGGGGTATGGCGTAAAACTTGTATTATTGATGCAGGAAATTGGGAAGGGGACACCTTAACCGAAGATCTTGATTTAAGTTATAGAGCGCAGTTAAAGGACTGGAAATTTAAATATTTAGAGAATGTTGAAACGCCTGCAGAATTACCTGTAGCCATCAGTGCTGCAAGATCGCAACAGTTTAGATGGAACAAAGGAGGTGCTGAAAATTTTCAAAAAATGATAAGGCGTGTCTTAAAAAGTAAAAATATTTCTGCAAAGACAAAATTACACAGCTTACTTCATTTATTAAATAGCACGATGTTTTTAAACATTTTAATCGTAGGAATTCTTAGTATTCCTATGCTCTACATCAAAAATGAATATGCACACCTAAAAATGTATTTTTATGTGATGAGCTTTTTTGTAATTAGCACTCTTATATTTTTTATTTGCTATTGGTTTATGTACAAAAAATCACATGGTTCGAGTCTGAAAAGTTTCGTTCAGTATATCGCCTTGTTCTTTACATTTTTCTCAATCGCTATGGGATTCTCTTTACACAACTCTATTGCTGTTTTAGAAGGTCATTTTGGAAAACGAAGTGATTTTGTTCGGACCCCAAAATTTAATATAAATTCACTTACTGACACTTGGAAAACCAATAAGTACCTCAGGAAAAATGTTTCAGCAAATGTCATTTTTGAAGGACTCTTAATGTTGTATTTTGGGTTTGGAATGTACAGTGCATTTATTGTAGGCGATCAAGGTGGCGATTTTGGATTATTTCCTTTTCATCTCATGCTTTTCCTAGGATTTGGATTTGTATTTTTCAAATCTCTCTCATCTAAAGTATAACCACTTACCCCCCTGACTTGTGGAATTCAATAGGTCAATCTTAAATTCAAAAAATACCTTATTTCTTTGGGGCGGCCTCAGTATGATTTCATATGCTATCTGGGCTTATGGTTTAGCCCGTTTTGAATATTTAAAACTTCTTTCGCTATACAGTGTTCTTTTTGGTTGTTATTATTTAATCTTAAAGCAACTCAACATAAAAGAGCAGCATCTTAATTATTTAGCAATCGGATTGCGTCTGGTATTTTTGTTAGCAATTCCAAATTTGTCTCAAGATTTCTATCGTTTTATATGGGATGGTCGATTAATTTTAACAGGACTCAACCCCTACCTGACAACTCCTAATGATTTAATGGGTTCCCAACCCGATTTGTTTCCGCAAATGAAAATGCTTTTTGAAGGCATGGGGGCGTTAAGCGCAGGTCATTATTCCAATTACCCACCAATTCACCAACTCCCGTTTATAATTGCTGCAATGCTGTTTAAACACAGTATTTTGGGGTCGGTAGTAGTGTTGAGGCTTATATTAAATGCAGCAGACTTAGGTATTCTTTTTTTTGGTAAAAAACTCCTAAGAAAACTACATCTGCCTACAAGAAATATCTATTGGTTTATACTCAACCCTTTGGTTATTATTGAACTGACGGGCAACCTTCATTTTGAAGGGCTGATGCTGTTATTTTTTATCATGGCTCTGTATTATATACATACCCAAAAATGGCATTTGGCAGCGCTTACCATGGCATTGTCAATTGCAGTAAAATTAGCACCAATAATAAGTCTACCTTTATTCTTAAACAAATTGGGTTGGAAAAAAAGTGTCCGATTTTATCTCAGTATTGGAGGAGTATTTATACTGCTTTTTATTCCTTTTTTAAAGGGAGATTTCTTTGAAAATTACAGCAGTACTATTGGACTGTGGTTTTCTAAGTTTGAGTTTAATGCGAGTTTTTATTACTTTCTTAAATGGGTATTAAAAGCAACATCTAAGCTGGAACTGATTCACAGTATGGGAATTGTGGTGATGAGTGTTCTAGTGTTGCAGATCAGCTATCAATTAGTTCGGAATAAAATAAAGACAACGGCACTAATTCATAGCATTTTATGGTTACTTAGCGGGTATTATTTTATATCCACAACAGTGCATCCTTGGTACATTATAAGTTTGTTACTGCTCTCCATTTATACGAATTATAGGTACACTCTCCTTTGGAGCTATACCATAATTTTCAGCTACTTTGCTTACGGTCAGTATAATGTGTACGAAAACAGTTTTATATTGTGTTTAGAATACGTTCCCGTATTTTTTGTTTTCGCAAGAGAATTAAAGCTTAAATCTATGAAAAGACTCCTCAAATAAGTTAGGAATCGTCTTCATCCTCAAAATTGACCTCTAAATCAACTTGAGAATCGTCAAATTCAAGGTCTCTTTCACTAAAATCCTCCATCGCTTTTTCAAGTCGTGTTCCAACTTTAATAAGATAGATAGTGTCTTCGGTTTTGATCTCAACTGCTTCTACGACTTCGTTATTTGCATTTCTAAATGAAATAATATCGCTATCATCATAACCGTCAGGGTATTTTTCAACCAAACGATTTAAGAGGTCTGAGTTGAGTTTTCTAAAATCTACAATTTTTCGTATCATATGTTTACAAATCTAATAGGTAAGCAAAAATTAAGGGAGCAACTATGGTTGCATCACTTTCTATTATAAATTTAGGTGTGTCTATGTCTAATTTTCCCCAAGTAATTTTCTCATTAGGAACCGCTCCTGAGTAGGAACCATAACTCGTAGTGGAATCGCTAATCTGACAAAAGTAACTCCAAAAAGGTGTATCTGTACGTTCCATATCTTGATATAACATTGGAACAACACAGATTGGAAAATCTCCAGCTATCCCCCCTCCTATTTGAAAAAACCCAATGCCCATATCCGAGTTTTCCGAGTACCAATCGGCCAAAAAAGTCATGTATTCTATACCAGATTTAACAGTACTCGCTTTTAGTTCTCCTTTTAGGACATAGCTCGCAAAAATATTCCCCATCGTACTGTCTTCCCAACCTGGAACAACTATTGGTAAGTTTTTTTGGGCTGCGGCATACATCCAAGAATCTTTAAGATCAATTTCATAATATTCTTCTAGCACACCTGAAAGTAGTAACTGGTACATAAATTCGTGTGGAAAATACCGTTTCCCTTCTGCTTCGGCATCTTTCCAAAGTTTAAAAACATGTTTTTGTAAACGTCTGAACGCCTCTTCTTCAGGGATACATGTATCTGTCACTCTATTTAAACCTTTTTCCAATAAATCCCATTCGTCTTGAGGAGTTAAATCGCGATAATTGGGAACTCGTTTGTAATGTGAGTGGGCTACTAAATTCATAATATCTTCTTCAAGATTAGCTCCTGTACAAGAAATAATATGGAGTTTATCCTTTCGAATCATTTCTGAAAATATTTTACCAATTTCAGCAGTACTCATTGCTCCCGCTAGAGAAACCAGCATTTTGGATCCTGTTACCAGCTGATATTCGTATGCTTTCGCAGCATCTACCAATGCAGCAGCATTAAAATGTAAATAATACTTCTGAATAAATTCAGAAATTGGACCTTTAATAGTCTTCATCTTCGATGGGTTTTAATGTGTTTTTGAGCGTATTTAAGGAGTCTTTAAACTCAACATCAATATTATCTTCGTTAGAAAAGTCTTTAAATTTATAAGAGAGTAATTTGTAGTAAAGCTTGGCAGCTAAAAAGTCAGAGGATTTATCCACTGCGTTTGGACACAGTTCAACTATATCAAATCCCACAACATTCTTTTCTTTAAAAACTTGTCTTAGAAAATCTAAAGTTTCATACCAAAAGAGCCCTCCAGGCTCTGGAGTTCCAGTGCTAGGAAGGATTGATGGATCAAAAACATCTAAATCAATAGTAATAAAAACATTTTCAGTCATTTGATCTATTGCATTATCTGCCCAGTTATCATCTTCAGCAATTCGATGAGCAAAATAGGTATTGTCTAAATCCATGACAGATTTCTCAATGTAATCCATAGAACGAATTCCAACTTGAATTAAGTTAGTTGTTTGGCTTGCTTCATTGAGGGCGCAAGCATGATTGCATTTAGAACCTTGATATTCGGGTCTTAAATCGGCATGTGCATCTAATTGTAAAACAGTTAGATTTTCAAAAGTGTGATTAAAGGCACGAATGGTCCCAATAGAAATAGAGTGTTCTCCTCCAAAAATGGTTACAAATTTATTTTTTAAAATGTATTCTTTGGTTTTTTTGTAAACCGCTTCAACCATTGCTTCCGGACTTGAAAACTCTGTTACTGGGTCAGCCAAATAAATTCCCATTTTATATACTTCAAAATCTGTTTCAATATCATAAAGTTCCATATTTTCAGAAGCATTCAAAAATGCTTGTGGACCTTTATCCGCTCCTTTTTGCCAAGTACTTGTACCATCATAAGGAACAGGTAATAGGACTATATTAGAGGTTTCTAATTTTGAGAATTCGTCAGGAATTCCTGCATAAGTATTCGTGTTCATATAAACAGTTTTAATTAGATGCTTCAATTTTATGAGTCTCAAGGGACTCGTCATTAACATTCGATGTCGAATGATATCCTAAGATATTAAGTAAATCTTCACTTTTTTGTTGATCTTTAAATAAGGAGGTAACAATGTTACCATCTGAATCTTTGTCAATAACTACATGTTTAGGAGCAGGGATCAAACAATGTTGTATTCCTCCAAATCCCCCGATAGATTCTTGATAAGCTCCTGTATTAAAAAATCCAATATATAATGGTTTCTCTACATCATATTTGGGTAAATAAATCGCATTTGCGTGTTGTTCACTGTTATAGTAATCATCGCTATCACAAGTTAACCCACCTAATAAAACACGTTCATAATTATCCTTCCAACGATTAATTGGCAACATCACAAACCGTTTATTTATAGCCCATGTATCCGGAAGCGTCGTAATAAATGAAGAGTTAATCATGTTCCATTTCTCACGGTCATTTTGTTGTTTCTGGTGTAAAATCTCATAGATGGCACCCCCACTTTCACCGACTGTAAAACTACCAAACTCGGTGAAAATATGAGGAGTGTCCACTCCAGCCTCGTCACAAACTTGTTTGATTTGTGAGATAATTTCATTGACCATGTATTCGTAGTCAAAATCGAAAGCTAAAGAGTTTTTTATTGGAAACCCACCTCCGATATTAAGACTGTCTAAACTTGGACATACTTTTTTTAAACTCGTATAAACCTTAAGGCATTTAGCAAGCTCGTTCCAATAGTAGGCGTTATCATTGATCCCCGTATTGATAAAAAAATGAAGCATCTTTAAAGAAACCATATCATTGTTTTGGATTTGATTCAAATAGAAAGGAACAATGTTTTTGTATCCTATTCCCAATCTTGAGGTATAGAAAGCAAATTTAGGCTCTTCTTCTGAAGCAATACGGATGCCTATATTGATAGGCTTCGAAATGGAATCGGTTAATAATTCAATTTCGTTATAATTATCAATAATAGGAATACAGTTTGTATGTCCATTGTTAATGAGACGAGTAATATTTGTAATGTATTGGGCTCTTTTAAAACCGTTGCAGATGACATACGTGTCGTCGTTTATTTTACCTTCTGATTTTAGGTTTTCTACGATATCAATGTCAAATGCTGAAGAGGTTTCAATATGTACGTTATTGTTCAGCGCTTCATCTAAAACATGTTTAAAATGAGAACTTTTTGTACAATAGCAGTAATGGTAATCTCCTTTGTAATCGTTTATTTTCATCGCGTCCCCAAACCACTTTTTAGCTCGCTTTATATTAGAAGCTATTTGTGGTAAATAGGTGAATTTGAGTGGGGAACCGTAGGTTTCTACAAGTGCCATTAGGTCTATGCCATGAAAATTTAAATTTTCATGTTCAACAACGAATTCCTCTTGAGGGAAATCAAAAGTTTGATCTATTAAATCAATATATTTAGTGTTCATTATAATTTAAAAAAAAGTGATTAAAAGAAATTTAAAAACGTTTGGATAAAAAAATAATAATCAAATTTTGATTTGAGTTATAGATGTAGGAGAAAAGCCAAAAAGATGTTGACTATTTATAATTCCGCACTCAGAAGTTAGCTTTAATATTCGGTCACCCATCCGATAGGCTGCTTTTGAAATCGACTTCTCACAATTCAAAAGCCCGAACAAACAAAAAGATTTCAATTGTTCAGCTATAATAACTTTACAAATGAAGTAAAAATTCTTTAAAAAAAGACTTTTTTTAGATTTTTTTTAAAGCATCATTAAATTACTGATTTCTTGCTCAGTAAGATGTTTCCAATGTCCTCTTGGTAAATCTTTTTTGGAGAGGGGTCCAATAGTCACACAATCCATTTTTACAATATCATATTTGAAGTGATCAAAAATCAACCTCAAAATGGTGTTACCTGTGTTTTTTATTTGCAGTCCGATTTCATTTTTAGACACGCCTTCTATGTAACTAATCGCCTCAACCGTTACATGCTTCCCTTCGTGCTTAAAGCCTTCTTGAATACTTTTTAAATGTTCAAACTTTAAAGGCTTATCTAGTTCCATATGAAACAATCGAGTCACCCCGTGTTTAGAATTCGTAAACTTGGCATGTAATTGCTCATCATTAGTAAATAAAATTAATCCAAGAGAGTTTCTGCCAAGACGCCCTATAGGTCTAATTTTTGCGTCTGTGGCGTTGGCCACTAAATCCATCACTGTTCTCCCTTTACCTTCACTAGTAGTGGTGGCAAACCCTTTGGGTTTGTTTAATAAGACATACGCTTTTTTCTCTGGATTGATCCGTGCACCATCAAAACGAACCTCATCGTCCAACCGAACTTTATAACCCATTTCGGTAACAACTTTTCCGTTGACCATAACACTCCCAATACTGATGTGCATATCTGCTTCACGGCGTGAACACATTCCAGAATTTGAAATGTATTTGTTTAAACGAATTTCATCAGAGTTAGAATTCGCTTTTACCTTCGATTTTGAAGCAGTGGACTTTTTCTTTGGATATGAAATTTCAGGCGCCTTCAATTTTGAAGGTCTGGACTTTCCAACGCGTTTATCTGAATGTTTGTTCGCTTTTGCCATGATTAATTTTTTGCAAATGTAAGGCATTCACAAACAATCCGTATGGTTTTTTTATTTATAATATCTTTGAAAGAACGAGCGATGGTTTTAACAAAACAATGCTAAAAACCCCTAATAAAATAAGAAACTTCAATAAATTATGAATTCGAACATACTGTCGTTGAGTGTGGGCCCTAAACACAAGCAGGACAACTATGGAAAGTAAACTCATACTTCCATAAAAGAAATAATCCATCTTTCCTAAATCGTATGTAATCAATAAATAGCCCGTCACTATAATATTTATCACAACAAGAAGAGTAATCATAATTTTAGCTATTTTTTCACCATAGACTACAGGGACTGTTTTGTAATCTAGGGTTAGATCGCCTTTTAAATTTTCTAAATCCTTAACCAATTCTCGCACCGCTAATATGAGAAATAAATAGAATCCAAAAACAAATATCAAGCCGCTGTAGTTTTTGTAATACAGGAAAATTGCAAAAAAGGGCGTGATGGTTAAAATTGCTGAAATCAAATTTCCTATAATAGGTCTTTTCTTTATTTTATGAGAATAAAACCAGATGATAAAAATATAAATTGAAAAGAATAAGACAGATCTAAAAGATACATAACTGGCAATGATTATTACAATAATATTGATGATAAAATAGAGGATTAACTTTGTGTTTTGACTCACGTACTGCTCCAAAGTAGCCATATGAGGGCGGTTGATACTGTCCTTTTCGCTGTCATAAAAATTATTGATGATGTAACCAGAAGCAATGGCTCCGACTGTTGCTAAAATCAATGCAAACAGGGAGCGATCTAGTAAAACATCCGATAGCGATTGAGAAGACGGCGCCATGATAAAAACAGCCGTAATGTATTGTGCAATAACAATGAGTGTCAAATTGAGTCCCCTTACGACCACAAACATGCTAAACAATTTTAGCATCATTTGTTTTTGGGCAGAGCTAAACATAGTAGAGATTTAGAAGTTATAAACGACCTCTAACTTATGATCTATAAGAGCCTTTTGGGCTGCCTGAAAATCTTCAGTAAAACCTAAAATATAGCCCCCTCCACCAGAACCACAGAGTTTCAAATAATAGGCGTTAGACTCAATACCCGCTTTCCATATTGTATGGAATTGCTTCGGAATCATAGGCTTGAAGTGACTTAAAACAACCTTAGAGAGTTGTTTGGTATTTTTGAAAAGCGAGTTGATATCTCCTTTCAAAAAATCATCCACACAAGCATCTGTATGTTTAATAAATTGGTTTTTAAGCATGGTCCTGAAACCTTCTTGTTTCATTTTCTCCATAAAAATACCAACCATCGGCGCAGTTTCACCAATGATACCGCTGTCTAAAAGAAAGACCGCTCCTTTCCCATTTGTGTTTTGAGAAGGAATACCCGTAGCTTCAATATTGTCTTTAGAGTTGATGAGAATAGGAATGCTTAAATAACTGTTTAACGGATCTAAACCCGATGACTTTCCGTGGAAAAAAGATTCCATTTCCGAAAAAATGGCTTTTAGTTTTAATAACTTTTCACGGGTGAGGTTTTCTAGAACTGTGATTTTCTCTTGAGCATATTTATCATACAAGGCAGCTACTAGTGCACCACTACTCCCTACCCCATACCCTTGTGGTATAGATGAATCGAAATACATTCCTGCATGGATATCTTGTTCGAGCTGAACTAAATCAAACACCACCAAATTGGCGTCAATATCTGATAAATAGTCCAGAAATTTCTTTAAATTTAGGTTAGATTCAACCGCTGATAGAGTTGAATTTTCATCCATTTTAAGAGCGCCATTGTAAAAATTATAAGGAATAGATAGTCCTTTAGAATCTTTAATGATCCCATACTCTCCGAAGAGTAAAATTTTAGAGTAAAAAAGTGGTCCTTTCATTGTGTTGATTAAGACTGAGAATGCTCACAGAATAATGATACTCCAAATATACATTAAATTTTTATTGGTTGCGCACCTAGACCCAACTTGTCTTCAATAAAATGACCATTTTGACAGTGTACCGCCAACTCGGTTTTTATAAATTCTTGAATTTCTATGGCTTCAGACTGCGGAAATAATACATGAACATTGGCTCCAGCATCTAAGGTAAAACATACATTGAGTCCTGTTTGGGCTCTGAAGGTCCAGATTTTATTTATGATTTCTAAGGTATTGGGTTTCATTAATATAAAATATGGATCACTGCTCATCATCATAGAATGAAGTGTGAGTGCTTCCCGTTCTACAATACTTATAAATGCATCTAAATCGCCCGATTTAAAAATCAAAATTAAGGCATCCATATTGGAATGTGCTTGTTGAAAACGCTGTTCGGCAAAAGGATGGTTATGCATCAAATTGTGACCAACTGTACTGCTTACTTGCTTCTCACCTTTATCGACCAAAAGAATGGTGTCTCGGTAGTTTTTGAAATTCTGATGGACTTCATACGGATATTTAACCCCTACTAAATCTGAACTCCCCTCAATATTAGCATGGGTACCCCATACAATTAAATCGCCCTCGATACTTCGACACGCACTTCCCGAACCTAAACGTGCTAGAAAGGATGCTTTTTTATTGAAAAATTCTTTTGAAATATTTGGATTTAATTGCTGTTCAATCTGCATTAAACACAATGCTAAAGCACTCATACCAGAAGCAGAAGAGGCAATTCCTGAACTATGAGGAAAAGTATTTGAAGTTTCAATTACAAAATGATACGCACTTAAAAAAGGCAGATATATTTCTATCCGTTTAAAAAATTGTTCAATTTTTGGTTTAAAATCCTCTTCTAAAACCCCTTCCAGAAACACATCGAATGAAAACCCTTCAGATGTCTTTTTTTCAAACTTAAGAGTGGTTGTCGTTTTGCAGTGATCTAAGGTAAAACTGACAGAGGGATTGGCAGGAATTTGATGTGCTTTTTTTCCCCAGTACTTTACCAAAGCAATATTACTCGGAGCGCTGTAAGCAGCGGCACCGTTCTCTAAAAGTTGTTTATATGGTTTTGGAATGAATTCGTTTACAATCATAAAATTGGCATGAAGGACAAAGATACTAACTTCCCTTTATTTATTTGTTATTTGGATAAGTGTTGTGCCGCGATAAAAGCACTGGTCCACGCATTTTGAAAATTAAAACCTCCTGTCACTGCATCAATATTTAAAACTTCTCCTGCAAAATACAAGTTTTTAAAATGTTTACTTTCAAACGTTTTAAAATTAACTTCTTTAAGCTCAACCCCTCCAGCAGTCACAAACTCCTCTTTAAAGGTGCTTTTTCCATCAACAGAAAAAACGGCTTCTGTTAGTTGGCTGGCTAATGCTTGCAACTGTAGTTTATTAACCTCAGCCCAGCGAAGATGCATGGGTATTTTGGAAGCCATTACTAATTGTTCCCACAAGCGTTTCGGAAGCTCAAATTGTGAGGATTTTAAAATTTTTTTTCTAGGAAATGATGTTTTAATTTCCAATAAGCGCTCCAAACATTCTGAAAAATCGAGTTTGATAAAATTAACTTTTATTTGAAACTTATACTGTCTTTCTGCCAATTCCAAAGCTCCATAGGCAGATAGTTTTAAGATAGAGGGAGCACTTAGCCCTGAATGGGTTACGAGTAAGGGGCCTTCGGATTCTAAAGTGCTATTCACAACAGAAATATGGACGTCTGTAGCAACAACGCCAGGGATGGTTTTTAGACGTGTATCAATAATATTGAAGGTAAACAATGAAGGAACTGGGGCAATAACTTGATGACCAAGCGATTCCAAAAGCTTCCAGATTTTGGGGTTACTTCCCGTTGCAATTAATAGTTTAGGAGTTCTAAAAAACTCTTTAGTTGTCTCTAATTTCCAAGTATCGTTTTCATACTTAATTCCCTGCACAGAGTGATTTAATAATACATCAATTTGATGTTTTTTAATTTCTTCTAAAAAACAATCTATAATGGTTTGTGACGAATTGGACACAGGAAAAACACGTCCGTCATCTTCGATTTTCAAAGGGACACCACGGTCTTCAAACCATTGCATGGTATCGCCCGTCATATAGTTATGAAAGGGGCCTCTTAATTCTTTTTCACCTCTTGGGTAATTTAAGACCAGTTCATTTGGAATAAACTCAGCATGGGTGACATTGCAGCGGCCACCTCCAGAAATTTTAACTTTAGAAAGTACATTGGAACCGCGTTCTAAAATAGCTATTTTTAGTTTTGGATTTTGAATCGCAGTGTTAATGGCAGCAAAAAAACCCGCTGCACCTCCACCTACAATTAAAACATCGTAATTATTCACGTTGTAAAAGTATAACAAATTGCTTTAAATGAGAAGCTTTGAGTTGATTAGTAAGAGAGATAAAACTAGAGCCTACTTATCTAGCAGGCGTCAGATATCTGGTTAATAATAAAGAACTGAAGTTAATTATCTATTTAGAATTGTATAAAAACAATGACTTTGTCAACTTGGAATCTTTGCTCAATAATATTAAAAGTGATCATGAAATAATCAAGTTATTTACAAATAAGAACAATCGAAACATTTTACAAAATGTGTTTTCATTAGAACAGCTTAATGAAAAACTAAGAATTGAAGACCTTAAACAAAAAAGCTTCTCAAAATGAGAAGCTTTTTGTTGTTTAGTGCGGGCGGGGAGACTCGAACTCCCACACCTCGCGGCACTAGATCCTAAGTCTAGCGTGTCTACCAATTCCACCACGCCCGCTAAACATCCCTAATAATAGGGACGCAAATATAAACAATAGTTTATAAATACAAATAGTAGATAGAAATATTTATTTAAGAGGATTTTTGTAGATTTACACTCATAAACTTCCAGACTATGAATTCACTACAATCTTATCTCGACTCAAATAAAGATCGTTTCGTTCAAGAGCTATTTGAACTACTTAAAATTCCATCGGTTAGTGCTGATTCTGCCTACTCTAAAGATGTGTTCAAGGCAGCCGATTTTGTGGCTAACAGCCTGAAAAAAGCAGGATGTGATGCCATAGAAATTTGTCAAACCAAAGGGTTTCCAATTGTTTACGGTGAAAAAATGATAGACCCCAAGCTCCCAACTATTTTGGTCTATGGTCATTATGATGTGCAACCCGCAGATCCTATTGAACTCTGGGACGCTCCAGCCTTTGAACCCATCATTAAAAAAACCGAACTCCATCCCGAGGGTGCCATCTTTGCACGAGGTGCTTGCGACGACAAAGGACAAATGTATATGCACGTCAAAGCACTTGAATTTATGACCTCAACAAATCAATTGCCCTGTAATGTCAAATTTATGATTGAAGGCGAAGAAGAAGTTGGCAGTGAAAACCTTGCTGATTTTGTAAAAAGCAATACCACCAAGCTAAAAAATGATGTCATCTTAATTTCGGACACCGGAATGATTGCGAAAGACACGCCTTCCATCACAACAGGACTGCGAGGTTTGAGCTATGTAGAAGTTGAAGTGACCGGTCCAAATAGAGATTTACATTCCGGAATTTATGGAGGAGCAGTTGCAAATCCAATCAATATTCTAGCTAAAATGATCGCCTCTTTACATGACGAAAACAACCATATTACCATTCCAGGTTTTTATGATAAGGTTGAAGATTTATCTGACGAAGAACGCACAGAAATGGCAAAGGCACCGTTTTCATTAGAAGATTATAAAGATTCTTTGAAAATCAACGCCGTCTATGGCGAAAAAGGCTATTCAACTAACGAACGTAACTCCATTCGTCCCACACTAGACGTGAACGGAATTTGGGGTGGTTACACAGGCGAAGGTGCCAAAACTGTCATTGCGAGCAAAGCTTATGCAAAAATCTCGATGCGCTTAGTACCCAATCAAGATTGTGAAGAAATCACAGAGCTGTTTAAAGCTCATTTTGAAAGCATTGCTCCACCAAGTGTATCCGTAAAAGTGACTCCCCATCACGGAGGTCAAGGCTACGTTACTCCTATTGATACGATTGGGTATAAAGCGGCGGCAATGGCCTATAAAGAGACTTTTGGAACTGCACCTATTCCACAACGTGGAGGGGGAAGTATTCCTATTGTGGCCTTATTTGAAAAAGAATTAAAGAGCAAAACAATTTTGATGGGATTTGGCTTGGACAGTGATGCCATCCACTCGCCTAACGAACATTTTGGACTTTTCAATTACTTTAAAGGAATCGAAACAATTCCGTTGTTTTATAAATATTTTACCGAGCTTCAGTCTTAAATTTTAAACAGCTTGTAATTTACTACTTACCAATAACTATTTTTTGAGAAAACACTCTTTCGCCTTCTGAGATACGTACAAAATACGGCCCTGGAGAGAACTGACTCACATTTAACTCTGAACGTTTTTTAGTTAAAACTTGTTCGAAAATTTTCTTCCCCTCTATCGAGAACAACTCAAAGCTTAAATCCTCATTAAAGGGATGTTCAATATTAAGGGTAGATAAAACAGGATTCGAAAAAACTTTAATCATATTTAATTTAATAGTCTCCGAATCTAAGGGTGTAAAATCAACACAAGAACTTAATTCCGTACAAGAACCTACAGTCACCGCAACAGCGTAGCTTCCACTCGCTGAAGGTGAAAATGATTGATTTGTTTCGGAGGATATTGGGAGATTAGTATTACAATTAATCCATTGGTAACTGGCATTAGCCATATTTGAGGTCAAAGCAGTAGAGCTTACTGTGAGTGAATTATCAACTGAAACCAAACCCCCTTTGGTCACCATATAAGACATAATCAATTTTGCAATTTCATGAAAATACGGCAAATCCAACGTACTGTATCGATCGGAAGAAGAATGATAATAAGGCGTTTGATCGTTGTTTTCCCAAGACTCCCCAACCAAGACTGCAGAAAATCCTTGATCCCAAAAACGTGCATGATCACTCGCTGGGGATCCTGGATTCACCACATTAACGTTTAAATTAAAATTATAGGTGGATAATAAGTTTATGAGGTCATCTTTCATTGCTATTGAATTTGCAATTGGACGCACATCAATATCAAAATCATCGTCATTATCGCCATCATACCCCATCATATCAATATTTAAAACACCCAATATATTATCCCCATTACTACTCGCTTGTGCGGCATAAAAACCGGCTCCTTTAAGCCCTATTTCTTCTTCATCCCACAACGCATAAATGATCGTATTATCCAAACATTGGGTCGATAAAATTCGTGCAATTTCTAAAACGGTAGCTGTTCCAGTTGTATTGTCATCTGCACAATAATCTGCTACTGAATCGTAATGCGCACAAATAATATAAATATCGTTTGGATTGGTTTTCCCTAACTGAGTCGCAACAATGTTGCGTCCATTCGTATTAAAAGCATGATCGTTTACTGTGAGGTTATTCATCGCATTGAATTTTTCAACCAGATAATCTCCAGCAAGCTCATTATTGGCTTCCTCTCTATTCAATATGGTAACAGCATTACCTCCAACATTCGTTGCGACTTCCCCGGTAAATTCCTTAAGCGTTAGGCTTAGAGAATCTAAATTGACCGCATTAATAATATCTAATTTTGTTTGAGCTGAAAGTGAGCTCATGACAGAAAAACTGAGACTTAAAAATACAAATAATTGTTTCATAGCGTTCGGGATATGGTTTCTCCAAAATTACATAAATTTTAATAAAACAATGATTTTTAGGGATTTAAAATCCCCCATTGGAATGGTAGAAATGTATAACTAAGGATAGTTTTTTGTTGAGGATCCGTTCAGAAACTAGTTTCCCGGTTCATGGTCCTAAGAATTTTTGACATTGCCTATTTGTGTGGATTTAAAAACATATCCAATTTAAATAAGCAATTCAAAACCATCACAACGCTGAGTCCTTCAGACTTTAAGAAGTTGATTTTAGCTGACTGCTTAATTTTTTAGGCATATTTTTAACCACCATCGCATAGCTATGGTCAATCAGTTCAAAAAGAAATTCAGGGGAGAAACCGCAGTTGCTCAAATAGATGGTGTTCCAATGTCTTTTATTGGTGTGAAATCCAGAGTGAATGCAATCATTGTCATTGCGGAGTTCGTCGGCATAGTCGGGGTCGCATTTCAAGGTAATGGAGGGCTTGCCTTGTTCCCACGCTTCCAATGGGCAGAGTGCAAATATTTTTCCTAAAACCTTATAGACTAAAGTGCTTTCATCAAAAGGAAACTCTTCAGTGGTTTGTTCTTTTTTTAAACAAAAAGATTGAATGGCGTCAATAGTTATCATGAGGGTTTTGGAGTTTCTTTGTCGTATAATTTATACAGGATTGGCTTGCTCGGCGAAGCATCATTTTCAAAAGGTGCAATCAAAATATTTAAAATATACTTTCCATCCAACACTGAATTCGGCACATAAATCAGTTCTGTGATCGTAGCATCCATGCGCATTTCACCTTCAACATTCCAAAAGGCTTTATGAGCCAAAAGTTGTCCGTCATCTTTTTCTTTGTCCACACTTGGAGTGTCAATTAATAAATGTTTGACTCCCTTTTCACGAAGATATATCGCTGCAGCTTCTGTAAGGTAAGGAGGATTTGTATGTGCGTATTGTCGACTCAATTTGTCTCTTGTATTGGGAAGTGTTCGGATGACCACTGCCTCTCTTTTTTTGTTGCCTATCGCATAACGCAATTGTTTATCGGAAATAATAAAATCGCCATCTAAGAATTCTGGAACCACGGTAATAACTTCCGCAACAAATAAAAATTGGGTCAAACAACTATTGATTGTGTGAAGTTCTTCAGTGATATGACCCACACATTCGGTGTGCGTTCCATGCGCATGCGGATTAAATTCGATGGTGTTAAAATTAACTGCAGCGCCTTCTTTGACACTTCCAGTCCATCCTTTTACTTTGGCTGGATATATCTTGGGTGGTGGCAAATACCAAGCATTTACATTCTCTTTTGAAGCACGAAATGGAATTGAAATGTCCAAAGGTTGATCGATATAAATGGTATAGGTTCGGCTGTTGGCTTGAATAATTGCTTTCATAAAAAAATTATGCTTTACGTAAATTTAATGAAATTAATTAAACTAAAAACAAATCGGAAGCAATGCCGTCTGAAAGAAATTTCCCAGTTCTTGTGACTTTTAAATGATTATCCTCTAAAATGAGCGTCTTGGAAGTTCTGAATTTTTTTGAGTTTTCAAGCAATTGGGCTTTGATTTTTACTCCAAAATCGGCTTCAATTTTATCCAGTGAAATACCCCAAATCGTTCGCAAACCGGTCATGATGTACTCGTTGAATCTGTTTTCTAAAGATAACACTTCGGATTCAAATGGTCGTATATCAACTTCTAAGGATTTGATATACTTAGAGTTGTTTGAAACATTCCAACTTCTTTGAATACCATCAAACGAATGTGCTGATGGTCCCACTCCCATATAGGTTTTCCCCAACCAATAACTTGTATTATGTCTTGAAAAATAATCGGGATGTCCAAAACTACAAGTTTCATAATGGGTCAATCCTTGTGTAGCGGTTTCCTCTAACAATACCTCAAAATGCTTGGCTGCCAACTCATCATCCATGGGAGGATGACTTCCTTTATTGATAAAATGTTCCAAGGCGGTTTTTGGCTCTACGGTGAGTGCGTAACAAGACAAATGTTTAATTCCAAATCCAAAAGCGGTTTGTAAATTTTGTCGCCACTGGGCAGCAGACATTGTGGGCATACCAAACAATAAATCGATGGTGATATTATCAAAATAAGTCGTGGCAATTTCTAAACATTTTTTAGCCTCGTCGGCGTTGTGCGCTCTGTTCATGGCCGCTAAATCCGATTCATGAAAAGATTGAATTCCGATGCTCAATCGGTTGATTTTAGTATTTGAAAGTGCTTTTATTTTTTCTTCATCCAGATCATCTGGATTGGCTTCAAGGGTAATTTCAGGCATATCGGACACGTTGTAATGTTCGTAAACCGTCTGAAGAATTACTTCTAATTCCGAAACTTCTAAAACCGTTGGAGTGCCACCTCCAAAGTAAATGGATTGAATTTCAGATGTATATTCCGATTTACGAAGCATCAGTTCTTTACAAACCGCTTTGATAAATGCCGATTTTGAATTTTGATTTGTTGAAAAATGAAAGTTACAGTAGTGACAAGCTTTTTTACAAAATGGAATGTGGATATAAATACCGGACACTAAAGAGAAATTTTTGGATTAATATTTAAATGCTTTCGCATTGATAATGTGCTGTAAATGATGCTTACAATGCCAAGCGTATATGGCCAAACTTTCGTTCAAAGAAATACATTCATTTCCTTCAGGATGCATATAAGTTCTTTGCAACTGTGAGGTTTCTAATTGCTCTAACAAAAACACCCATCGTTGATGGATTCCAGCCAAAAGCTTAGTAGCTCTTTGAATGCTATAATTTACAGTATCACTAAGTTCAGCCCACATTGCCTCGTCGTAAGGTTTAATTGTTGGATTGTCTTCCGTAAGCGCTAATTTAAATCGAGTAACACTATTCATGTGACTATCAACACAATGGCCAACCACTTGTTGAATCGTCCAGCCCTCTGGACGGTATTTGTAACGGAGTTCCTTGTCCGTAAGAGGGGTCACTTCCTTTGTAATAAGGGAAGGAAACTGCCTAATAGATTGAATCCAAGCTTCGATATGACCGGGCTCAATTTTTTTAGGGATTTTAGGTTTCCCAATTGGATATTTGAGAGTTTCCATGTCCATAATAATGAATTTATTTTTTAACTCTGCTTTCGTTTTGCTTTACAAAGGCACTCCAGCCTGTGTAACTTTTACCACCCGTGACTTTTCCTTGGTTGTAAAAATGGCAAACTGCTGCTGCCAAACCATCTGTAGAGTCAAGGTTTTTAGGCAATTCTTTCAAGTCCAAAAGACTCTGTAGCATTTTGGCCACTTGTTCTTTACTGGCGTTTCCATTTCCAGTAATGGCCATCTTAATTTTTTTAGGAGAGTACTCCGTAATTGGAATTTCTCTCGAAAGTCCCGCCGCCATGGCTACGCCTTGTGCTCTTCCTAGTTTAAGCATACTTTGCACATTTTTACCAAAAAAAGGTGCTTCAATCGCAATTTCATCCGGATGAAAGGTGTCTATCAATTCAATGGTACGCTCAAAAATAAGTTTGAGTTTCAAATAATGATCGTCGTATTTTTGAAGTAGTAACTCGTTCAATTGGAGAAACTCCATAGTTTTCCCTTTGATTTTTATCAATCCAAAACCCATAATGGTGGTTCCGGGGTCAATTCCTAATATAATTTTATCATCAGCCATCAATCTACTCTAAGAATTATTGGCAACTGAAACGCCGTTTGTACTTGTTGACTTCTTTTAATTGCAGGGAATAATTTAGGAAGCCCGTGCAAACTCCATTTTAAAATGGAGTCAAAGGCTGGAATTTGTTTTCTAGTCAGTTCATCTGTTTGTATTTTAAAAACTTGAAGCTCTCCTCTGTTAGTAACTAATAAATCAATAAGGATGGTATCGCTCACTGTTTGTGTGACAATGATATTTTGTGTTCCAAAATATTCAGATATATGCGCTGTAATGGTTTGTTCGAAGCAATTTTTATTGTCTTGAAAGTTAATGGAGTTTTCACAATTTTCAAAACTTGGGTATCGATCGACTTCATTCCAGTTAAACGTTTTTAATTCTTCCATTAAAATCGTATTGGAATCGAGTTTCTTTTTTTCATAATAATGACATGAATAAAAGGAACAAAAAAGCAAGACAAAAACTAAATACCTCATTGGTTCATTGTGAACCCTAAAATTACAATTTTTTATTTTTTAAATAGATAAAAACTAAATTAGATTAGATTTTTGGTCCACCAGCCATGATTTCGTCATTAGCATAGCTCTCAAATTTTTTGAAATTGGTTTTAAAAGAGGCTGCTAATTTATGAGCTGTTTTATAAAAGCCTTCATCATTCTTCCAAGTCAGTCGAGGGCTTAAAAATTCGGTAGGAACTTTGGGACATACTCTGGGCTGAAGCACTCCAAAAACGGAATGAATATGGTAGTTGTCTTTGTTTGCTGCTTCTAAAGAGCCATCCATCGCTGCGTTGATCATCGCACGGGTAAACTCCAATTTCATACGCGTTCCAATACCGTAAGGGCCGCCAGTCCATCCTGTATTTACCAACCAAACATTGACGTCAGTTGATTTCATTTTGGCACTTAACATTTCCGCATATTTGGTGGGATGTAAGGGCATAAAAGGCGCTCCAAAACAAGCTGAAAAGCTAGGAACGGGTTCCGTGATTCCTGCTTCGGTACCTGCAACTTTGGCTGTATAGCCAGAAATAAAGTGATAAGCTGCTTGACCTGGCGTTAATTTAGATATGGGAGGCAACACGCCAAACGCATCGGCAGTGAGAAAAAAAACATTTTTAGGATTTTTGCCAATAGAATTGGGCTGAACATTGTCAATAAAATGAAGCGGATAACTTACCCGTGTATTCTGAGTAATTGAGGTATCTGAATAATCAACATCTCCATTGGCATTCATCACCACATTTTCTAGAATGGCCCCTTTTTTTATGGCATCGAAAATTTCGGGTTCATTATCTCTAGACAGATTTATAACCTTCGCATAACAACCGCCTTCAAAATTAAAAATCGTGTTTTCATTGGTCCAACCATGTTCGTCATCGCCTATCAAATGGCGATGATGATCGGTAGAAAGGGTGGTTTTCCCAGTCCCAGATAATCCAAAAAAGATAGAGGTATCCCCGTCTTTTCCAACGTTGGCACTGCAGTGCATGGGCAGCGTATTTTTAAATACGGGAAGTATAAAATTTAACGCCGAAAAAATACCTTTTTTAATCTCTCCCGTATAGCCCGTTCCGCCAATCAAAGCAATTTTTTTTGTAAAATTTAAAATGGCAAAATTATGTTGGCGTGTACCATCATTGTTAGGATCGGCGAGAAAACCAGGAGCATTGATCACCGTCCACTCCGGATCAAAGTTTTTCAATTCAGATTCCGTAGGTCTTAAAAACATATTATATGCAAAATAATTACTCCAAGGGTATTCGTTTATGACTCTAATATTGGTGCGGTAAGCAGGGTCAGAACATGCATAACTATCCCGGACAAAAATTTCTTTTGTAGATAGATAGATAGTGACTTTCTCGTAGAGTGCATCAAAATCGTCTGGAGAAAATGGAATGTTTATATCCCCCCACCAAATGCGATCTTTGGTAATGGAGTCTTTAACAATAAATCGATCTTTTGGGGACCTTCCTGTGAACTCTCCAGTTTGAATTGCTAGGGCACCTGAACTGGTTTCAAAACCTTGTTTTTTGGCAATTGTCAAAGCATGTAGTTCATCCGGGGAGAGTTGATAATGTACGTTTTTTGAATCTATTCTGTAAGAGGATAACGAAATCGTTTTCGTAAATGGTAAGGGTTGTGGCATGATATTCAAATTTTGATACTGCAAAAGTATTGAATTAAATTAAATGTGTCTGAAATTACTTTTTAATTCTAAGAAAATAAATAAATAAAAGTACCCAAGATGAAATTAAAAATAGTCCGCCAATTGGGGTTATAAATCCAATCACTTTAAAATTAAAAGACGTTAAATTGTTGGTCGCTAATACATATATAGAACCCGAAAACAATGCTACTCCTGTGAGTATAAGCTTAAGTAAAATTGATTTTTGACTGGCTTTGAGTGCTGTTGTGAGTCCAATAAAAAACAACAAAAAGGCATGATACATTTGATAACGGATTCCAGTATTGAAGCTCTCTATGGCCGAAACGCTAATTAGAGGTTTTAAACCATGAGCTGCAAAGGCACCTAAAACAACGCCAAGACCACCTGTTATACAGGCCCATAAAAATATTTTCCGATCCATTTTCTTTATTAAAGTAATATATTTTTTACTTTAGTCCTTTGACTAATTACAAAAGTAAGAATCTCACATCAAAATGCGAAACATATTAATCATCGGAGCTGGTAAGTCTGCATCATACCTCATAAAGTATTTTTTAGATAAATCTATTACAGAGAAATTAAAAGTAACTATTGGAGATCTTGATACTTCAAACGCACTAAAGTGGATTAAAAACCATCCAAATGCAAATGCGTTAGAGCTCGATGTTTTTGATAAATCATCGCGGGAATCAGCCGTCCAAAATGCAGATATCGTTGTGTCTATGCTCCCTGCTCGATTTCATATTGAGGTTGCCAAAGATTGCTTAACATTTGGAAAACATTTGGTGACTGCTTCTTATGTCAGTGAAGAAATGAAAGCATTAAATACAGAAGCAAAAGCTAAAAAATTGATCTTTTTAAATGAGATAGGTTTAGATCCTGGGGTGGATCATATGAGTGCGATGCAAGTCATCGATCGGATTAGAGCAGCTGGTGGTAAGATGTTACTTTTCGAATCTTTTACAGGGGGACTAATGGCACCCGAAAGTGACACAAACCTTTGGAATTACAAATTTACTTGGAATCCACGCAATGTGGTTTTGGCAGGACAAGGCGGGGCTGCGAAGTTTTTACAGGAAGGTCGATTTAAATACATCCCTTATCACCGCTTGTTTAGGCGAACAGAGTTTTTAGAAGTTGACGGCTATGGGCGTTTTGAGGCCTATGCAAACAGAGACTCCCTAAAATATCAAAATGCATATGGATTGGAAAATATAGAAACTTTATACAGAGGAACAATACGGCGCGTTGGGTTTAGCAGGGCTTGGCAAATTTTTGTCTTGCTTGGGATGACTGACGACAGCTATACAATAGCAGATAGTGAAAATATGAGCTATCGTGGTTTTGTCAATTCGTTTTTGCCCTACAGTCCAACAGATTCTGTAGAATTAAAATTACGATACCAATTAAAGATCGATCAGGATGATATTGTATGGGAAAAGCTTGAAGAACTCGATATTTTTAACGATGATAAAAAAGTAGAATTGAAAAATGCTACCCCTGCCCAAATTCTTCAAAAAATACTTTTAGATAGTTGGAGTTTATCTCCACAAGATAAAGATATGATTGTGATGTATCATAAGT
>Ga0209659_1000416_pt1 | contig 26732 bp, 18 predicted proteins | sample SaaInlLV_10m_DNA_FD_184658 | JGI IMG/M metagenome (GOLD analysis project Ga0209659, IMG submission 184658) | Marine microbial communities from expanding oxygen minimum zones in the Saanich Inlet - SI072_LV_10m_DNA (SPAdes) (version 2) | ecosystem: Environmental > Aquatic > Marine > Intertidal... | reverse complement strand
GTAATAGCGGAACTGCTATTATGGGGTCTTCGACTGCTGCGGGTCAAAACAGAGCTCAGAAAGCAATTACAAATGCTTTAGATTCTCCATTGCTTAACGATAATAAAATCACAGGTGCTAAAAACGTATTATTGCTCATCGTTTCTGGCGCTCAAGAAATTACAATTGATGAAATAGGAGAAATTAACGATCATATTCAAGCTGAGGCTGGTTACGGTGCCAATATTATCATGGGAGTTGGTGAAGATGAAAGTCTAGGAGAAGCTATTTCTGTGACCATTATTGCTACTGGATTTGATGTGGATCAACAAAATGACATCACCAATACTGAAGTTAAAAAAGTAGTTCATGCGTTAGAAGATGAACAAACAATGCAACACGATTTGCTGCCCCTAGATCCTGTAGGTACCCCATCAACTTCTGTTGAAACGGTCAACGAGAATACGGTGGTATATAATTTAGAAGAAGATGATGCAGAAGTTGTAGCAGAAGTTTCTAGTGAGTCAGAATTAATTTCAACTTCAGAAGCCATCAAAAATATAGAGGTTACATATGAAGAAGTTCATGCAGAAGATGAGGATGAGTTTATTATCAACGAAGTTACCACAATGTCATCTGAAGAAAACGATTTTGAAGTAGTTCAAGAAGATCAAACAATGCTCACATTTGATCTTCCAATTTCTAATAAGTCATTGAAATCTGAATCTGAAGAAATAGAAGTCTTTACACTTGAAGAAACATCGAAAGATATCGAAGTTAACGATATTAAAGTACATGATTATATTGAATTAATTCCGGTAACGGAAGCCAATGAAACAGGAGAAACGCGTTATGTCTTGGACGATCATATTGTATTAGAGCAAACAGATCAAAAATATCAGGATAAAAAACAAGCGGACGACATTGTAGTTGATGAAGAAATGACATTCACCAAAGTAACGGTCAAAGAACGTACCGTTACATCGGAGCCAGAAGAATCAATCAACCCCTACGACAGTCCAATTTCAATCACACTTCGTGAGAGAGCGGATGAAAGACGTCAAAAGATGAAGGCTTTTAATTACAAATTCAATACCTCTAAAATTGAGGAAATTGAAAAAGAGCCTGCTTACAAACGGCAAGGTGTTAATTTGAACGATGTTCAGCATTCTTCTGATGTACAGTCTTCTAGAACCACTATCGGGCTGGACGATAATGATGAGGTTCAGTTACGATCCAATAACTCCTATTTACATGACAATGTAGATTAAGACTAATTTATATTCATATTCTAAAACCTGAAAAGCAATTTCATTTTCAGGTTTTTTTTATTTTCAAGAATAAGAAACTATGTTTTTGTTATATTCGCATACTAATTAAAATTCAATCTTATGAGCTTACAAGAGTCCGTAATGACAGCGCTTAAAGTCGCAATGAAATCCAAAGATACCGTAGCCCTCACAGCACTACGGTCGGTAAAATCTGCCATATTATTAGCCCAAACTAGTGGTTCTGGTCCGGATATGAATGAAGAAGATGAATTCAAATTATTGCAAAAACTAGTCAAACAGCGTCGCGACAGTGCGGCTATCTTCACGCAGCAAAATCGTTTAGATTTAGCCGAGCCTGAATTAGCAGAAGCGGAGGTGATCAGTCAATTTTTGCCTCAAATGTTAGACGAGTCTGAAGTCGAAAAAGTAGTGGTTGATACCATTGCATCTTTAGGGGCTTCGGGGATGAAAGACATGGGTCGTGTGATGGGGGTTGTGAGCAAAACGCTCGCAGGCAAAACAGATGGAAAAACAATATCAACTTTAGTAAAAGCTAAGTTGTCTTAAACTTAATGGCCCAGTAGTTCAACTGGATAGAATATCAGATTTCGGCTCTGACGGTTGGGGGTTCGAATCCCTTCTGGGTCACTAAATCGGAGAATTGATTCACAGGAATTGGTTCTCCTTTTTTTATGTTTGAAATTTCCTTCGATAAAATCGGAATTGACCCAAAAATGGCATTCACTTTTGGGGTTCGAACTCGGTCGTTTGACTTGTCGTAACCCAATCCGGATGGAAAGACTAAATTTTGCAGTTTTTGTCGTTGCTTTAAATCTCCATCTACCCAGATCTTCTCGAGAGATTCGGATAAAGTAAGGGCTTTATCAATGGCTAGTTCAAGGTTCGAACTACTAAGTGATGGATTTTCAATTTTTGACTGTAATTCGTCTTTTTGAGTTTCATACTTGTCTTTAAACTTTTTGTAAATAGTGCTGTCTAATTCTCCAAGGGCATACCGCTCTTCAATAGAGTCTATTTTTGTGCTTAGCTCTGTAATTGTTTTTTTAATGGACTTCTTCCTAGTTCTTAACTCTTTAGTGATGTTGTCATAAGTATAGGTCATCACTTCTTTTACAATATCCTTGTATTTAGGATCTAATTGATAGGTTTTTAAATCTTTAGTAAAGGTATTGTGAAGTGCTTTAGCAGATTTGTTGCACGAGCACCCTTTAGTTCTACATTTATAGTAATAGAGTCCTTTTTTCTTAACAAGGTATCCAGTCAGTAGCAGTTTGCAGCTATCACAGTAGATAAACTGCTTTAAAGGCAGGTTTTCATTTTCTGCTTTGCGGTGTTTTGGATGATGCGTTTCAATAGCATTAATCTTTAAAAAGTCCTCTTTAGATACAAGAGGTTTGTGTTTTCCTTCAATGACCTCACCTGGTATCATTTTACTCACAAGTACCCCACAATAAAACGGATTTTTAAACACTTCACTGAGTCTTCGCTCATCAATTATTAATCCAAGAGACTGAAGCTTTTCTATAATCTCTACATTGGTGTAAATTCCTTTTAATTTCCAAGTAAAAGCTTTTTTAATCAGCTTGCCTTCTTTTGAAGGTACAATCTCCCAATCTACAGCTTTGTGATACTTCTTTTTATTGATGTATCCAATGGGTGGGTTCCAGAGCCAATAGCCTTTTCGAAGAAGATCGGTCATGGCTGTAATGGTCTTATCTCTTCTTAGCTCATTATCAAATTGGCTAAACATATAAAATAGGTTCTGCTGGAACTTTCCAGCAGCGGAGGTGGTATCCACTTCTTGAGTGACGGCTTTAACTTGTATTCCTTGGGAAAATAGCTCTTGCGAGATCTGCGCTGCACTGCTTCCAGTTCTTGAGAACCTATCATAAGAGTAAACAATGATATAACCCACAGAACCACTTTGTCTTACGTACTTGAGCATACGTTTAAACTCTTTACGCTCATCACTTTTAGCTGACTCGTAAGTCCCTCCAAAATAGCCTATCACGCGAAGACCATTAGATTTAGCGTAGTTCTCACAATATTTTTTTTGTGTTTCAAGTGAGGTATTGGTATCGGCCTGCTCTTTAGTAGACACCCTAGTGTAGATAATCGCATTGTTGTTTTGTCCAAGTTCGTTTTTCGCTGGGGCAAATGATTTGAATTTATCAAGTATGGTCATAAAGCGTATAGTTAATGGCTGTTTACAACGATGAGGCAATACGCCTCAAGTGATTTTAAAATTTCATCTATATTCTCATTCTTATCACAAATAAGAGAAAGCTTTTGTCTGACCGCTTCTCTTTTCTGCTCGGTTATAGCATCATCCTCTAATGCATAACAATCCTTTTGGTCCATATCGAGTTAGGATTAACTCGGGCTGACACAGCAGGGACCGATGTAGTGATACAAAATGCTTCATACTATTTGGTTAAGATGGTTAGTTTGTAATTGTCTTGCGATCTTGGCTCAATAAGCAGCCTTGCTGTTTTGGGGAGTTTGTTGTTTAAAAAGAAATCCGCTAGCTGCTGGGCTTTTTTATGGTCTTCACGAATAATAAGCGGTTTGATGTTATCATTGTCTATAAGAAGCTCAATGTACTTTGGAGACTTAAACATAACAATCTCTCGTATTTGATTTTCTATTTGGCTGAGGTATGCAATATCCTTGTTTACCTTTTGAAACTCAACAGACACTATTTGCTCTATAAAGGGCATAAGTGGAATACACATATAAGCCTTATCGTTTATCAATTCCAAAAACTTTTCTGTTATGGCTTTATTACCATCTCTTATATGATACTCTCCTGTTTTAGGAAAGTAATAAAACGACATCGGCTTTTTATCTAATAAAATGCTGTCAACAATTGCATCGCTAAATGGGTTTATCTCCATGCCATGAAAATGAAGTAAAAGCGGATCGTTTAAAATAGATTCATAAACCCCTAATGAAGCATCAACAACCATTTGCTTTTTTAAAAAAGCAATATGCTTTTCAAGCTTGGATTTAAAATACCCTTTCTTGCGTGGCTCATCCCAAACCATTTTAGCAAGCTCAGCAAGTTTTGTTGTGTTGATACCAAATGCACTAAGCTCGTCAACTAAACAAAGCCATAAGGCCTGAGGCACATTCATTTTGGCTTTTTTACCAGCATCAAAAAAAGGAAGGACTTCTTTGGTTTTCCAATAAGTCACCATTCTAGGGCTAACACCAAAATACTTAGGCAGTGTAAAGCGCTGGCCCAACAAGTCTTTTTTAAAATCTAAATCGCTGCTCATACGTAAACTTTACACAAATGTAATAAAAAATATTATAAAATAAAGTAATATGTAATAAAATAAATTACTTTTGCTGTATATTAATCTTAAATATAAGATATGACGTGTAAAAACCCAGAATGCAATGAGAAGATAGTATACAAAAAAAGTGCAAAGAGGAGATACTGCAATGATAGTTGTAAGAATAGAGCAAATTATCTGAGGCGTCAGAAAACCTATGGGCATCTTTTTGAATGGGACAAGCTAATGCAACATAACTACCATATACTTTTAAAATTAAAACAAAAAAATCTTGGACCTATAAGTTGTCAAACCTTAGAGAGTCATGGTATTGAATTTGGGCACCTTCACAAAGATGAAGTTATTAATGATGATAATGGTGTAAAAATGATGGTATCTCGAATCTATGATATTCGATTTACAATTAACAATAAGCAGGAATTAATATTTATTTAACTAGAAAGATGAAACAATTTAATCTTGAGGGTATGGATCGTTTAAGAACTTCAACCCAACAGGCTCAGATTATGGGTATTATTAAAGACAATGAGGTTTATAGCGATAGTTCAAAACCGAATTATGCTATGGTCTTTTTTGCACTTGGAGCTATTTCAGTCTTAGTAGTTTCTGTTATGTTATACAATATTCAAAGAAGTAGAAATCCCGAGGAAGAATAAATTGATTACAGTTCTAATGGTTATTGAAAAAGGTACGCTAATGCGTGACTTTTTTTTTCTATAAATAACGACGTTAATCGCGCAAAAATTATTGTAGAAAATAAAGATTATTTTATAAAATAATATTCCAAAATCGATCAAACAGACCGGCCAGAAATAGTGTAAACGGTGGTAAATCGTATTAGAAACGCTGAAACCGTATTAAAATCGATTTTAATAAGGTTTTGGCCAAAAAATTATAATTAAATTAATGAGATATAAAAAAGTGGAAAATAGATCGAACTGAACATATTTTTCAAAATTTTATTTAATAAAAAACCTCCAATAATTTAGATTCAATTTCAGGTATTAATTCTATTGAGTTTATAATAGCAGGAATTAAGATAGTTTCACCTCTAGAAAGTGAATAATTAATTTCTCGAATCTTTAACTTTAATCGCCCTTCAACACAAATCAATATTACAAATGAATCCATAATACAATAATCTTTAATTAGATTTTTTGTTAGTGGAATTATGTTTGTTGTAAAATAAGAGGTATGAATGAGTTTATTGGATTTATTGTATTCGCTGTTATAAGCGGTTTTATATTCCTCATGAACTGTAAAGTCTATTGAGTTTTTGGCCAAATCATTATGGAGTTCTCTAGTTTGTCCTGTTGTTGCATCCACACGATCAAAATCGTAAATTCTATAGGTAATATCAGAAGTTTGTTGAATTTCTGCCAAAACTATACCTCCTCCAATAGCATGAATTCTTCCTGTTGGAATGTGAAAGGCATCACCAGGTTTAGTTTTAACCGTGTTTAGAACCTCCATAATTTTTCCACTTTCTAAGGCGGTCATATACGATTCAGAATTCATCTGTTGGTTAAATCCTACAATAATTTCTGCGTCTTTTTCGGTATCCATAATGTACCACATTTCATTTTTACCAAAAGAATCGTGTAGTTCCTTGGCAATATTGTCATGGGGGTGAACCTGAATGGAAAGAGGAGTTTTAGCGTCAATAAATTTAATCAAAAGAGGAAATTTATTACCAAATTGTTTATATACACCCTGACCAACAAGCTCTCCTTTGTAGTAATCTATCAACTCTTTAAGGGTTTTACCAGAAAGTGATCCATTTGAAACGGTTGTTTCATTATTTTTCACATCCGAAATCTCCCAAGATTCCCCAATATTTTCTTCCTGAAATGGTTTGTTGAGTTTGTGTATTAATTTATTACCGCCCCATAATTTTGTTTTTGGAATGGGATTGAATTTTAGTGGGTATAATGGCATAGCTTAATTGGTGTCTTTTGGTATTTGATACAGTTTATTATTTTGTTTTGTAGAACCACTACTGTTTTGTGGGCGTTTCCATTTCAAAGTTTTAGTTCTTATCCTAGCCTGTTTAATTTGGTCATCCATCCAGCGATTTAAAAAGATGATATCATCTTTGTTATTGAAGGCCTCAAGCACATAATCTTGAGTATTTTGCATCTGTTTTTTTAGTACTTTACGAAACTCTTCAACAACCAATTGATAGTTTGGATCATCTACAAGGTTATTCAAGGCATGAGGATCATTTTTATAATCGTATAGTTCTTCAATTTCTCTGTATTTCCAAAACTCAAAACGCTGTTTGATGTTGTCATCAATTTCAGAAAATCGTTTCATTACTTTATACGATGTGTGCGAACCAGAAGCAGATTTAAACTCATATTGACCTGTTGCCCAAGCATTAAAAACATAGCCATATTGTTTAGAGATTACCGTTCGGGAGGGCCTGGGAATACCACCAGCATTTTCATCAAACTGTCCAAAAACATATTGTGGGGATACGGGGTTTGTTTTTGGATTAAAAGACGTTCCCTCAAAATGAGTTGGGATACTGATATTTAAAATGTCCAAGATAGTTGGACCAATATCTATGGCAGAAACCATATCTCGGCTGTTTATTTTACCTGAGTTAATTTGTTCTGGCCAGCGCATCAAAAAAGGAACTCTTAGCCCGTTCTGATACACCGTTGATTTGGCAAAGGGTAATGGCATACCATGATCTGACAATAGGATTACAATTGTATTTTTGTAGTTTGTGTTGGAATCTAAAGCTTCCAAAATAGCGCCAACACAATCATCACCTCTTTTGACGGAATTGTAATAGTTTACAATTTCATTCTTGATTTTGGGTTTGTTGGGTAAAAACTCAGGAATTTCAACATCTTCTGAAGTATAGATTTTAGAGGGTTTAAATGTATCAAACCCTTTTTTTCTTGAGGCATCGTCATTAAAAAATGGCTTGTGAGGATCTGCAATATTAACCACACAAAAAAAAGGTTTTCTAGAATTTTTCATACGGTCAAAAAATCGTGAGACCATTGTGTTGTAAGCAAGAGCAGACCTTTTTTCTCCACCTTTAAATCCCAGCCTAGTGTCCCAATAGAGATCAAAGTTTGGGCTTTGACTGGAGTCTGGAGTTTTGTTAATTACTGCAGTAAAATAGCCATTATCCTTTAATATTTCGGGCAGTGTTTTTTGATTGGGTTTCACATAATAAAATCCTCTTACTCCACTTTGATGTGGATACATACCAGACATGATAACCCCTCTAGATGGTGAACAATTAGACGCTTGAACATAACCATGTTCAAAAACTAATCCTTCTCTACTTAGTTGGTCAATATTAGGAGTTATTTCTGGAATCGTATTGCCGTAAATTCCAGCAGAATCCCAATTCATGTCATCCAAAGTTATAATAAGGATATTCGGCTGATTATCTTGTGCTATTCCCCATTGTATCACAGCCAAACAGATTAAGCTAAAGCGGAGTAATTGATTCATATAAAAAAATATTATTTATTAGATTTCTTTTTTTGGGATTCAAGGCCACCGAAATCAGTGTCTGAAATTTGTCGCAACTCCTCCAAACTCAAATTATTACCATACTGTGTTTTAAGATCATTTAAATCTTGTTTAAGTTTCGACCTAATTTTTTTATATAAGGGGTCATCAATTAAATTAGTCATTTCGTTGGGATCCTTATCCAAATCATAAAGTTCCCAAACATCCAAATCATAATAAAAATGAATAAGTTTGTAGCGTTCAGTCCTTATGCCGTAATGTGGCTGTACATGATGCCAAAATGGATATTCGTAATAATGGTAGTACATGGACTGTCTCCATAGATTATTCTCAACTCCCATTAATTGTTTGAAAAAGCTATTACCCTGAACTTCTTCAGGAGATTCTAGGCCTGCCATATCCAAAATTGTAGGCGCTATATCTGTATTGGAAATGACGTCATTAATGCTTGTTTTAGCTTTGATTTTTTTAGGATATCGTATCACAAAAGGCATGCGAAGTGCTTCTTCGTACATGAATCTTTTGTCAAACCACCCATGGTCGCCAAGAAAAAACCCCTGATCTGATGCATAAATAATGATGGTGTTATCTTCCAAATCATTTTCTGACAAGTAATCTAAAACTCTTCCAATGTTATCATCTACCGACTTTATGGTGGCTAAATAATCTTTAATGTATCTTTGATATTTAAGTCTTACTCTAGTGTTATCGTCTAGACCGTTCCCCATGGACACAATTTCTGAGGGTTTATTTCCAAAATCAAACCACTTTGCCAAGTCTTTTCCACTCAGAGAATCTGGCGGGGTCATTTTCATGTCTCTTCTATTAAAAAAATCCATGGTCATGTGTGTATCTCCAGCGGTTTTTTCTCGTCCTTTATAATGATCAAAAAAAGTGTCAGGGTAATCAATATCTTGATCGCTCCAAAGATCCTCGTATTTAGTGTCCGGGGACCATTCTCTATGCGGAGCTTTATATTGCAATAAAAGACAAAACGGTTGATTTTTATCCGAATTTTTTAGCCAGTCTAGTGCAAAATCTGTTGTGATATTTGTTGCGTATCCCTCTTCTTGAACTGTTTTACCATTATCATTATAAACAGGGTTCCAGTACAGCCCTTGTTCCCCTTTTGCGATATGGTATTTGTAGTAATCAAAGCCTTGAGGTTCCGAGGCCAAGTGCCATTTTCCAACCAATGCCGTTTGATAGCCTGAGTCTTTTAGTGCTTTTGGAAATGTCCATTGGTTCCCATCAAAACACCCACCTTTGTAATTCTTGTAATAATTATTGACATGACTGTATTTACCAGTTATAATTGACGCTCGGCTTGGACCACATATGGCATTAGTGCTAAATGCATTATTTAAGATGGCACCCTCGTTGGCAATACGATCAATGTTTGGTGTTGGGGAAAGCTCAGCAAATCTATCACTGTATGCAGATATGGCATCTGTAGCATGGTCATCTGATAAAATAAAAATTATATTTGGTTTTTTGATATTAGTATGGTCTTGAGCTTTAAGGTAAAATGAAATCAATGATATAATTAGAAACATATAAATTTTCATCGCATTATTTTTTGTCCATCAAATGTAATAAATCGTGCACAACTTAAGGTTTGTGTTTAGTTCAAAATGTTCTTGAATTTGCTCACTTTAAATAAATTGCAAACACCATCAAATCATTACAATTTTACTTTAAAGTATAAAATCTTGTAACAAAATTACATAAAACTCAAATTTGACCATCTTTTCAATTTTTTTGACCTATATATTAACCCTAAAATTTTAGTTAAATTTTAATATTGTGATTAATAATTACCAATCTATTAATTAAGCAAAAATGAAACTTGAAAAATTTGAAGGAAATCCAATCTTAAATCCAAAACTTGAAAACGAATGGGAAAATCTGGTTGTGTGTAATCCAGGTGTATACTATGATAATGGAAAGTTTTACATGCTATACAGAGCAGCTGGCGATGATAAGGAACACATTATAAGATTTGGATTAGCTGTAAGCGATGATGGTTATAAATTTAAACGAGTGTCGGATAAACCAGTTTTGGGACCTAGCGAGGAGGGACCAGATACTGGTTGTATTGAAGATGCAAGAATCATAAAGTTCGATGATTATTACTATGTGACATATGCATTTAGGCCTTTTCCACCCGGTCAATACTGGAAATTTGCACATGATGAGGTTTTGACATTTGATCATGGAGACCATGCGCCACGTTTTGTCAAAGAAAATATGGCTAATTCAGCTTTAGCTATGACAAAGGATTTTAAAGACTGGATTAAATTAGGAAGAATAACAGATTCCAATTTGGACGATCGTGATGTAATTTTATTTCCAGAGAAGATTAATGGGAAGTATGCTATGCTTCACAGACCAAAAGAGTGGATTGGTGATGATTATGGCGTGTCAAATCCAGCGGTCTGGATTCGTTTTAGCGATGATTTACTCGTCTGGAACGAACCAAGTACTATGCTTATAGGAGGAATTGATGGTGGCTGGGAAGAAAAAGTAGGGGGGAGTACTCCGCCACTTAAAACAGATAGAGGTTGGTTGGTTTTATATCATGGTGTTGAAAGAGGTGGTTTGGGTTATTATAGAGTTGGTGCTGTAATGCTTGATTTGGAGGATCCAACAAAAATTATCGGAAGAACTAAAGATTTCATCATGGAGCCTGAGTATAATTACGAAAAACAAGGCTATTATAAAGGCTGTGTTTTTCCAACAGGAAATATGATCATTGACGGTAAACTGTATGTTTATTATGGCGCAGCGGATAAATACATTGGTTTGGCCACTTGTAATGCAAATGAGTTGATAGATTTTATACTTAGCGACGAACAAAATAAAAAATAATTTATGTTAAAACTTTACTTATTATCCCATGGTCCAAGCTGGGCCAATGGCATTTCTTGGCCAGATATAGTGGTTATATTTATATATTTCCTATTCATAGTTTATCTTGGAATTAAATACAGTAAAAGTAAAGATGAAAAATCTTATTTTTTAGCTGGCAAAGGAATGAGCTGGTCAGTAATTGGATTGTCCTTATTTGCTGCAAGTATTTCAAGTTCTACTTTAATTGGTCAAGCCGGTGATGCTTACAGTACAGGGATTGCGGTTTTTAATTATAATTTAATTTCAGTTTTGGTAATGGTCTTTTTTGCATGGTTTATTCTGCCATTCTACTTGAAATCAAATATTTTCACCATACCAGAATTTTTAGAAAAGCGATTCAATGTAGCTTCTAGGTACTATTTTTCTGCTGTAACTATAATTGTTAATATATTTTTAGATGCAGCTGGATCATTGTACGCTGCAGCCATGGTCATGAATTTGGTATTTCCTGAAACCTCAGTTTTAACCCTTTCAATTGTTTTTGCAATTGTGGTTGCAATTTATACCATTCCAGGAGGGCTATCTGCAGCAATAAGAGTAGACCTAATGCAGGGGATATTTTTACTTGTAGGGTCAATCGTTTTAACTATTTATGCAACCAACAGTGGTGGTGCAGATTATGTTAAACAACTTCTTTCAGAAGGTGATATTCTTATGAAATTAGTAAGACCAATGGATGATTCCTCAGTGCCATGGTTAGGCATGATTGTTGGGATTCCAATTTTAGGAATGTTCTTTTGGGGTAATAATCAACAATTGGTCCAGCGTGTTTTGACTGCCAAAACTGTTGATGAGGGAAGAAAAGGGGTCCTGTTAGTAGGCTTTTTAACAGTTCTAACATTGTTTTTAATAATTATTCCTGGGATTATGGCTATAAAACTATTTCCCTCTCTGCCCAAACCAGACATGGTTTACCCAACTTTAATTATGGAATTAATGCCAAATATTCTTATTGGCTTTATGATAGCTGCAATGGTTGCTGCACTAACCTCATCTCTAAGCGGTTTGTTAAACTCTGTTGCTACACTTTTCACAATGGATTTTTACGCTAAGATTAAGCCGAAAAGCACATCGAAGCAAAAAGTAAGAGTTGGTAAAATAGCCTCTATTTCAGTACTTTTAATTGCAGTTTTGTGGGCGCCTCAAATTGGAAAACAGTTTGGAACATTACTTAAATATTATCAAGAAATGTTATCGATAATGGCTCCTCCAATTGTAGCTGCTTTTATTTTGGGTATATTTTGGAAAAGAACAAATGCTAATGGTGCTTTTTCAGGACTAATTGCAGGAATTTTATTGGGAATAGCCAATATAATTTTTAAGGTTAACTATGGATATTCAATATTTGGAGACATTCACTTTTTACTTACGGTACCCTATTATTTTGCTTGGAGTATGTTAGTTATGGTGGTTGTTAGTTTACTCACAAAAAAACCTCCTGTAGAAAAGATAGAAAATCTAACTTTTTCGTTAGACGAATTCAAAAGAGAAACAATTAATCTAAAACAACAAGCATTCTATAAGAGCTACAGATTTTGGTCTTATTTACTTATAGCTTTTTGTGTGATTGTTTTAGTTCTTTACTGGTAAAAATAGATACATTATGAAAAATTTAAAGACCTCTAAAACGATACTTTTCTTGTTTTTGACTTTGAACACTTTTTTTTCTAGTGCTCAAAAAGAAACAAATAGAAAGCCTAATTTTTTATTTATTCTTGTGGACGATCAACCATTTGATGCACTAGAATCTAGTGAGAGATATCCTTTTTTAAAGACGCCAAATATGCAACGACTTGAGGATGAGGGGGCCAAATTTCAAAATTATTTTGTCACTCAATCTATTTGTTCGCCATCAAGAGCAAGCTTTTTAACAGGAACATACCCCCATATTCATGGTGTAAACCAAAATAATCAACACGTAGATCCCGATTGGAAATCTTATCAACCTTACAATCAACATTTACAAAAAGCTGGATACCAAACTGCACATGTAGGAAAAATCCATATGGCACATTACAAGGGTAAAAAGCATATTAGACCTGGTTTTGACTATTGGTTTAGTTTCAAAGGACAAGGGGAGTATTTTGATCCAATGGTCAATGACAATGGTCGAGAATACCAAGAACAAGGTTACATGACTGATATCCTTACTGAAAAAGCAATTGATTGGCTGAAAACAAAGCGTGTACCTGGCCAACCTTTCAGCCTTAACTTGTGGCACAAAGCAGTGCATGAAGATCATTCTCCAGCACCAAGACATAATAAGATATATAAGAATGATAGTTTGCCAACTCCTCCTTATGATACTCACCTAGAAAACTTTGCCGGGAAGCCTGAGTGGCAGCGCATCAAAGCTTGGGACTCAAAATGGCGAAGCTATGTTCCCTCCGATTCATTAACGCCAAAAAAGTGGCCAATTAAAGGGTATAAATTTAAAAGCCTTTTAGAAACATTATTGGCTGTAGATGAATCCTTGGGTAAAGTTTTAGCCACTTTAGACGAATTAGGAGAACTAGATAATACCGTGGTTATATATAGCAGTGACAATGGTTATTTTATGGGAGAACACGGGTATTGGGACAAGCGTATAGCTTATGAAAGCTCTATTAAAATCCCTATGCTTATAAGATATCCTGAGAAGATTAAAGCGGGGACTGTCATAAATGAAAACGCATTAAATATAGATTTGGCACCTACTATTTTGGAGTTAGCCGGAGTAGAAACACCAAAATATATGCAAGGTGAATCCATGGTTTCTCTGTTTGAAGATAATTCTGAAAAAACAGACTGGAGAGAATCATTTTTATTTGAATATTATGTTGACGATGCTTATCCCTATGCTGGACCCGATATGTTGGCTGTACGAACCAATAAATATAAATTAGTTGATGCTTTTTTAAAGGATGATTTAGACGAGTTATATGATTTAGAAAACGACCCAGGAGAAATGCATAATTTAATTGATGATTCGGATTATGATTTGATTGAGAAAGAATTAAGGCAAGAATTGGAAAATTTAAAAGTAAAATATAAATACAACACAGATAGAGATTGGTGGTTAAGAACTCAGATTCCAAAGAAAAATAAAAAAAAGGTCAACGGAAGCCATTAATTATCCATTCTTAAATTGTTTCAGAATGCAAATGTTTAAAATTTTAAAATGAAAAATATTATTGATAATAAATTATATAAAAATCAAATTCTGGAAATCGAAACTGAATTACAAAAATGGTTAGATGAAACTAATTGGAGGGGTCAAAAGGTTAATTATAAATACTTACAGTAGGATTAAACGGAATATCAATAAATATATTCTTCCAGAATTGGATTACATAATACTATCTAAAAAATTTAAAAATAGTATTTTTAAAAATAGTATTTTTAAATTATGAATAAAAAGGTAATTTTTCTTTTTTTACTAAGCGTATTACTAAATAATTTACTGTTTGGTCAGCAAATCATTCATTATGATAATGATGATGGGCTAATGAACGGGACCATTAATGCTTTTGAGCGTGACAGTCTCGGTTACATGTGGATTGGTTCAGATCAAGGTTTGAAAAAATTCTCTGGCTCGAAATTTCAATCTTATAGTTATAACTTTAATAACCAAATTGATGAAATTAGAGCACAAGATATCATTAATGTAAATGGTGAAATTTTCTTAATAAATGCAAAGGGGCATTTAATGAAATACGATTATTCTACAGATGATTTTAAACTTATTTATTCCAATCCAAGCAAGAGATTTATATCTTTAGGTAATTTAGAAGATAGGTATTTATTGATTGGAGCTAGTAACGCCCTTATATTGTATGAACTAGAATCAAATAATGCTCTTATTTATCAAAATAATTTGATTAATCGTGAAGTAAAAGTTCATAACAATTTGTTGTATTCGGCCACACCCCGAGGGCTGGTAGTTTACTCTATTGATGAAAATAAAAACTTTCTGAAGGAAAAAACCTACTTGATTAATCAAGACATCATAGATTTTGATTTTAACTCCCAAAATAAGTTATGGGTTGGTACTGAAATTGGCGGTTTATTTGTAATTGAAGATTCCAACCTAATTTCTGTCAACCTTGGCGTTTTCTACAACAAATCGTATGCCATTAGAAAAATTAATTTTGACCAACAGGATAATGCATTAGTTGCAATTGATCGTTTAGGTTTATTTGTTATAGATGATAATTATAAGGTTGTCAAAATATACAGTCATGATGTTGATGATAATAATTCAATTTCTCAAAACAGTATATATGCTATTCATATTGATAAACTGAATAATTATTGGTTGGGTGTTAGGGAAGGAGGCGTCAATATTATTAAAGATCGTGAAAATACTTTTGAAAATATTTCACATATTAAAAACTTATCCAACAGCCTACCCAACAATAATGTTCGTTCTATTGTTGAATCTAATGATAGAGAAGTTTTGTTTGGAACTGAAAACGGACTGAGTGGTATAAAAAATGGGTTTTGGAGTAATTACAGCTCTTCGGCAAAATTAAACAATACTGCAATTCTAGCCATGTCAAAGTATAAGGACAAACTCATTTTGGGAACCTATGGCGAAGGGTTGTTTACCTATAATAACAAAAACAAAACCACAAAAAAATTAAAGATTAATTTTTTAAAACCCAATAGTTTCATTTTTCATATTGAAGTTTTCAAAGATGATCTGTGGGTTAGTAATAGTGGGGGACCTCTTTTGCACTACAGAAATTTAGAATTTGTTCATGCCTATTCAAAGGGTCTAGTAAGAGATTTAATTAAAACTCCAAGCGGATTAATCTATTGTATTTCAGATACTGGTTTTCATCAAATTAGTTCTGACACAAATCAAACCACAACTTTCTTCAGTGATATTTATAATTCTGCAAATTTGGGCTATTCATTGTTTTACAATGAAAATAAAAATAAAATTTTTATTGGAGGTAAAAATGGCCTTTACAGCCTTAAAATTAACAATGATTCTGTTGGGTCTCTTCACAAAATTAATGACAAAGTTGGAGTGGTTTATTCCATTCAATATGATAAATCTAACCATCTATTCCTTGGGTGTAGTACAGGACTTTGGAGTTTTAATCTAGAATCAGAGCAATTAAGGAAATTTGATTCTAATGACGGTGTTTTTATTCCTGAATTTGGTTTTGGTGCATCTACCCAATTAAATGATGGAAGATTACTATTTGGAGGGCCAAAGGGCGCAGTATGTTTTGATCCAAAAAAAATATTACCGGATAAATCTATATCCAATTTGATGATTACTGATTTTAAAATCAATGGAAAATCTGTTGACCGCACTGTCTTGGACCAAAATATAAATTACACAGATCACATACAATTAAGTAGTAGCAATAATTCAATATCTTTTAGTTTTGATGCTGTTAAATTACAGGGATCTAATCATAACTCATTTGAATGGCAATTACTCGGCCACGATAGTAAAATAAAGTCTTCAGATGGTTCTGAAAAAATTAGTTACAATAACCTAGATTCAGGTGATTACGAACTCAAATATTCTGTATTCAATGCAGACGGAATCAAGCAGATAGAAAGAACTAAACATATTACGATATTACCTCCAATTTGGGCTACACCAACTGCTTTTTTATTTTATGTTCTGGTTTTAATCCTTTTGAGTTATTTAGGCTTCTTATTATACAGAAATAATGAACGAAAAAAATTTAATGAAAACAGAATTAAATTCTTTGTTGAAGTAGCACACGACATTAGAACACCAGTTTCTTTAATTCAACTTTTAGTCAAACAATTATCCTCTCAAAAAAACACAGAAAAATCCATTGAGCTTATTCACAGAAATGCTCAAAATTTAAATGAATATGTTACACAACTCCTAGACTTTCAGAAAATTGACAGAAATCAACTTAAAATAGTTGTTTCAAAAGTAGATTTGAAAGATTGTTTACTTGAAATTGTGTCTGATTTTAAGCCATTAATTGAAGAAAAATCTCTAAACATAGAATTATTGGTCAATCACATTCCTGTTTGGATAGATGTCTCTAAAATGAGAAGAATCTTTTATAATCTTATTTCCAATGCCATTAAATACACCCAGCATGGCGGAGAGATTTCCATAATTGCTAAAATGGATGAAAGAGTTTTGACTATCAATTTTATCGATAATGGATTTGGAATCCCTGAAAAACAACAAGAACTAATATTCAATAGATTTACAAGAGGCACCAATGTTTCTAATAAAGGAATGCCAGGAACTGGAATTGGTCTGATGCTTTCTAAAAAAATTGTTGAACTCCATGGTGGCAAGATTATTTTGGAAAGTAAAGAAAATATTGGTTCAAAATTCACAATAGAATTACCATCAGGTACCCAGCATTATAAAAATGATCAGATCTCATATGAAATAAATAATTCTTCTTCAAATAGTGTTGATGAATTATTACATCAAGACCAAACAATTTTATTGGTTGAAGATAATGATGAGCTTCGTCAAGCCATTAAAATTGAGTTAGAAAAGTATTTCAATGTCATTCAAGCCATTGACGGGAAAGAAGGATTGGTTCTGGCCTTATCCAAAAATCCTGATATTATCGTAACAGATGTTATGATGCCTAACGTTAATGGAATAGAACTCTGTAAGGTTTTGAAAAGTAATTTCAAAACCAGTCATATTCCTATAATCATGTTAACAGCTCTTGCAGATTTGGATGATAAAATTATTGGCCTAGAAACTGGTGCAGATGCTTATGTTGAGAAACCTTTTAATGTTTCCATTTTATTAGCCACGATAAAAAATTTACTTCACTCTAGGCAAAATATTACCCCACTATTAAAGGGTGAAAATGTAACTCGACAAATGACACCAGATGAAAGTTTCTTATCTGATATTGTTGAAATAATTAAATCCAACCTGACAAAAGATGACTTTTCAATTGATGAATTGGGTCAAATGATGGGTTTGAGTCGCTCAAGTTTATTTAGGAAAATAAAAAGTTTAGCACAAATCTCCCCATCAGATCTCATAATCAAAATAAAACTTAATAGAGCAGAGGAATTATTGAAATCTAACAAATTTTCTAGGGTTTCCGAAATTGCTTATGAATCGGGATTTAAGGATCCTAAGTATTTCAGTACATTATTTAAAAAACATTATGGAAAGACCCCAAAAGAGTTCATGCAAAACTAGCAGAAAGATCAATATTCTGGTATGATTAATGAATTAATCGTTTCTTTTGAAGCGCAGCATCCAATTCATTACATCTTGGTCAAAAATATTACCTGTATGATTTTTATTAAAAAAAGTACGATCGTAGATACCATTGTCGATCCGATGAAATTGTCCTTCAAAATCATCTTGAGTAAAAACAGTTAATTTTTGATGGTTTTGTGACGGGTATAAAGCTTTAAAACTTGCTACTACCTGAATACTTCGGTTCACACTTACAGTAGGATCTTTGTCTCCATGGAAAGCCCAAAACGGCATCATTTTTAGAGCCTCTACGTTTTCTATTCCATCTGGAGCACCAGCCATAGATACCGCTGCTGCTATTAAGCTATTTTGGTAGCCAAATTCTTCTAAATAAGACCATGCGCCAAACCCTCCCATGCTAAAACCACTGATGTAAATTCGGTTGGTTTTTGTAGCATTTGCATAATTTGATTTGATGTATTCAATAAAATTTTGAAGTTGATTAGGGTTCCAATTATTATTTGTTTGTGGAGCGAAAACTGCTACAGGAACTGCAGGATTCCAAGCCCCAATTTTAATGGCTCTAATGGCTGAATTTTGATCAACTTTGTTGATGTCATTGGGGTTATTTTGACTGTTACCACGACTACCAACACCGTGCAAACATATTAAAACAGGGTATTTTAACCCATCTTCTCCAAAGGCCTCAGGTTTTCTCAAGACATATCCATATGGCGACGGATTTTCTCCTTTGAGACTAACCACTTTGATATAGTTTGGATCAGTTGGAAGATCTGATAAATCTGAAAGATCCGTTTCTTCTACAAATTGCTCAATGGTTGGTTGAGGACTTTGAGGCTCAGTAATTTCATTTTCACTATATTGACAAGTTATAAATGGAGTAAAAATAATGAATAAAACAACTAAAATTTTTGATTTCATAATTATTGATTTTTATGAAATTATACAAATTATTCTATGATAATGTTTGAAATCTGTTCACATTGGTTAATAATTCGAAACTGTAACTAAAATTTAATTCTGACCACTAATCAAACCATTTTGGAATATAAAAAAACCTATATATTTTTAAAATAAGTCTTATTTGTCATGTAAATAAATTTAATCAAAAAATAAATAATTTCAGTGAAAAATTCCTTGGCTAAGCTTACTAAACTAATAGTTGTTTTAATTTCAGTTTTTGTTGTTCTTGTGGCGGTAACCACCAATACCTCAAAGCAATCCAAAGAGGCTATTGATAATCAAATAAAGTCATTCAACTTTGCATTAAGTACACAAACTGTGGGGTCCAAATATAAGTTTACAGATGAGACCATGTTGGTTGAAACTGCAAAACAAATCAAAGCGATGGGATCAAATCTTCTGAAATTTTCCATGCATCCTCGTTATTGTACTGAAAACTACAACCTCCCCAAAAATGATAATATCACATCCTTAAAAAAATTGGCCAAACTTGAGCCGTCAATGAAGGAGGTTTTGGATATGGATTTTAAGTATTATCATATTTGGGTTTATGGGTTTTCCCAGTACACACCAGAACCCCCAGGCGCCAAAGATGATACAACTCAAATCAAATTTATCAATGGTTACCCAGAGCAATATCAAAAAGCATTGTATAATGAAATTTATGAATTTGCCACCTATTTACTTACCAAATTCAGCGGTTCTGGAAAGGTGTTTTACCTAGGTAATTGGGAGGGAGATTGGCATTTGAGATCTGATTATGACAGATCAAAACCAGTTAATGAAAACACTCTCAAAGGAATGACAAAATGGGCTCAGATTAGACAACAAGCTATTGATGATGCTAAACGCGATATTAAGCACAATGACGTTGAGGTTTATCACTACATTGAAGTTAATTTAGTTAAAAAAGCAATGAATGATCCTTATGCTAAAGTGGTTGCCAATACTATTGTCAACGTGGTCAATCCAGACTATGTATCTTATTCTTCCTATGATTCAACAAATCCTTACAAAAACGAGGAAGATATAAACAAAAATCTTAAGGGTGCATTGGATTATCTTGAAAGTCAATTGTCTCACAAGGATAACCTACCAAGCGGGAAACGAGTGTGGATAGGGGAGTATGGTAATCCCAGCATGAATCATAATGATGAGATGCAAAACAAGAGATCTATTTGGACTATCAAAACTGCGCTACAATGGGGAACCCCTTTTGTATTGTATTGGGAAATGTACAACAACGAAGTGAAGTCCAAAACAGGAGAACATGTGGGCTATTGGTTGATTGATAACGAAGGTCACAAACAGCCAATTTGGTATACCCATCATAATTTTTACAAAGAATCTAAGGCCTTTTTGGAGCGTTATACAAAAAAGCACAAAACCATGCCTTCGTTTGATGTTTTTAGAAAAGAAGCTCTGAAATTTAATAGCTTAAATTTTTAACAAAAAAATAATGAAATTATCCACCTTACTTATTTTTTGCTTTACATGCAGTGTTTTAACATCACAAACACCAACCTATGATGAGGTTTTCCAATTGGAACCCTACAATTATATTTTAGGAACCCATGCTATTGGAGGCAAATATCAATTTACCAATGAATCGAGACTAATTGAGCAATCTAAGCATATCAGGGCTATGGGATCTAATATTTTAAAAATCTCATTGGGGCGCAGTTCTCCAAAAGTATATGGTCTAAGTCAAATCAAAACCAATTCTACACTTGAATTATTTAAATCAAATCCAGATTACAAAATGGCTTTTGATATGGATTTTAAATACATATTTGCGTGGGTTCATTCTTTAACCGACGTACGTTGGAAGCAAGGTATTGATAAAGACGAAGAACAAAAGCTCTATGAAGAAATGTTTGAATTTGTATCCTATCTTTTAACGACATACAACAACTCAGGAAAAACTTTTATGATAGGCAACTGGGAGGGTGATTGGTTATTGCATAAAAATTATGACAGACATATGACTCCTTCAAAATCTCATGTTAGAAACATGACTAAGTGGTTTAAAATTAGACAAAAAGCAATTGATGATGCTAAAAAAATGACAACTCACGAAAACGTTTTTGTCTATCATTACATTGAGGTAAATCTAGCAATAAAAGGAATGGAAGGTGAGGTATGTGTATCTGAAAGTGTACTGCCAAAAGTCAATGTAGATTTTGTATCCTACAGCAGCTACGAGGCCATAAAAAATAAAAATTTTGAAGGAAAGAAGCAAACGCTAACAGATATACTAAATTATTTAGAGGGGAAGCTAAAGCCTAAAAAAAACCTGCCATTTAAACGCCGTGTTTTTATTGGAGAGTATGGCTATCATGCCAACAAAAAAAATCCTCAAACTTTCCAAAAACAATTTGAGGAAACAAAGGAAATTATGCAAATTGCCCTTGAACTGGATTTACCTTTTGCTTTGCATTGGACCATGTATAACAATGAGTATACCAAGAATGGAGATTCCAAGCAAATGTCATTAATTAGTGAAGAGGGTAAAAAAAGACCATTGTATTTTTTCCATCAAAATTATTACAAAAGAATGAATGCTTTTTTGAAAGAATATAACATCAAAAACAATTCTTATCCTGACTCTGAAGCCTTCAAAAAAGAAGCTTTAAATATTTTAAGGACCTTATAATTAATGAAATTTGAACGCTTCATATATGATATGTTAAAACATCAAATACTGATTTTTGTATTTATTACATCTTGTGCTCAAACTTTTGCGCAATTGTCTTTGGTCAGCAACCAAGATATTGATTTCTCAAACGTGGTAAGTACAGTATCTAGCGGCGATTGGAGTAATCCGAATATATGGAGCTCTGGATCAGTACCAACTGCTGCTGACAATGTGAGTATTGAAAATCATACGGTCTATATCGATCTTATGGGTACAAGTTCTGGTGAAATTGTTGATTTATGCAATAATTTAAGAGTACAATCTGGTGGCGTTTTAAGAATGGGACACGACTTATCAAATTTTGCTAAAGACTTAAGGATAAACGGAAGTATCTTGTGTTTGGGAACTTTCTCGGCAGGAAGAGAACAGCCCTCTGGATCTGGAGACGGAAGTCTTTACAATCATAATAGCCGGATATATTTAAACTTGAATCAGGACACCACCTATATTTCTGGTTCAGGATTTTTTAATCCAAAATCTCTCATTATTTCATCCAGTGATGATAACAAAGCCCTAATTATTGATCATTATAATGTTGTGATAGACGATAGTTTTGTCTTAAAATCTGATTTTAGAATCAACGCAACTATTGAGTACTATTCTTATGTCAATATCAAACAGAATCTTGGATTAACAGGAAGTACTTTCCAATGGAGTTCTCCAACTGCCAAAGCTGATCTTACAATCAAGGGAATTGTTTTAGCAGAAAATGTGAGCTTATTTACAAAAAATCCAAATCAAGGCGAGTTTTCTTCTTTGACTATAAGCAACAAAGGCAGTTTATATGTAAAATCTATCAATGAGGGTGAGTTAGGTGTTACTTCCGCCGCTGCTGGATTTAATTTAAACATCAATAACGGTGGATTGTTACGACTTGGGGAGGGTGTAGAATTTGATAATCTAACCCAAAATAATCCAAATTTTTCACTATCCAATAATGGCGATATCCGAGAACATTATTCCGAAACCTTGCCAACAAAAAATCAAATTACAGCTGCAATTAACAATCACGATCCAAATCTTGGTGCAGACGCTTGTGATATTGTAGATATTTTTGGATCTAGTCATATTGCAGGCTGGTACAACTTTACCGATACACCCTATTTGTTGGAAGGTTTGGATTTTTATGAAGATTTTGGGGCAACCTCAATCAAAACAACACTCACGGCCACCAATGGCAAAATGTTTAGTGCTTATCCTTTTAACCACAATTGGCCAAACTTTCAAACTCTCACTCAAATTGCTCAACACCAGTTCATAGACTCATTGTTTAGTAGAAGTCATATTAAAACCCATACATTTTGGACTACATCAAAAAATAAGGGCGATTGGAAACAGGGTCCAGACTTTGACCATCAAAGCTATTTAAATGAGGAGCAACAATTTTATGATCTGACAGTTCATTTACTCACTACCTATGGACAAATGGATAAAAAATTTGTTTATCAAAATTGGGAAGGTGACTGGATGTTGCGTGGTCAAGGGGTGCTATGGGAGCAAAATCCATCACTAATACCAGATGATGTGAATTGGGATATTGAGGGAATGGCTCGTATGTTTAGAGTGCGTCAACGCGGGACAGAACGGGCAAGAAATGAATTCCCTAGCTCTGTTGCAAAAGTTTTTCATGGGATAGAATTTAATAAGCTGTGGTGGAATGATAATGGTACTCGTAAGACCATGATGGATAGTAATATTCCTTGTGTTGTAGCAGACGTTGTTCCAAAGGCACGTATTGATTTATCTTCTTGGTCAGCTTATGATGGGAGCTGGACCAATTCTGCAAATCCTCATGGTCACGCCATGTGGAGGGGCTTAGAGATGGCCAGATATTTAACAACAGAATCTCAAGATTTTCCAACTGCATTTCCTGTGCAAATCGGTGAATTTGCAATAAATGAAAACCCACCATATAATGGTAATAATAATCAGGCTTTGATCAACGAGCGCTATGGCCGTTACGTTGGCCTAACACTTGCTTTGGGAATTCCTAATTTTTATCTATGGAATCTTTATTGTTCAGGGCAACAAGGCGGCCCCAATGGATTTACTTGGCAAAAAGGCGTACAATACGATACAGATTTTCTTTACGATTGGATGGATGGTAAATGGTTGATTGAGCCCGATGGTTCTTGGGGGCATGCTGCTAATTTTTTGATGGAACAATGGGCTTGCAATTTATCTACCCCCTCGACATTAGCAGAGAACAACATTAGAATTTTCCCAAACCCCTCAGCGCATTATTTTAGCATAAGTGGTGTTCAAGGACCAATATCTGTATCTATGTACGATATCCAAGGAAGACTAGTTAAATCCATTAAAAATACATTGAATTATTCTATTGATACCTCAAACCTTGAAAAGGGGTCTTATATACTTCGCTTAAAAACCTCAAGTTATGAAATCACTAACAAAAAAATAATTATTAACTAAAACCAAAATTTATGAGAACGTTTATTCTATTTTTTCTTGTTTTACCAGTTTTCGTTTTGGCTCAACAACAAGTTGTAGTTAAAGGGACTGTGCTAGATGAAGAAAATAAACAACCACTTCCAGGAGCTTCAGTACTAGAGAAAGGAACATCAAATGGTGTTGTAACGGATTTTGATGGTATTTTCGAAATCAATACTACACTTGGAGCTACATTATCAATTTCTTATGTCGGTTTGAAGACTCAAGAAATCGTTGTAGAGTCCGAAACTGTGCAAGTATACTTACAAACAAACCTAGATCAACTAGATGAAGTTGTTGTAAGTGTTGGGTATTTTGATGTCAGTAAGAAAGATTTATCGGGATCGATTTCACAAGTTACCACGGAAAAACTCGAACAAAACAGAACTTCTTCAGTTGAACAATTACTACAAGGTCAAGTATCAGGTGTAGTGATATCTGATAGTTCTGAGCCTGGAGGTGGTACAGGAATCTCCATCAGAGGAACAAACTCGCTATTGGGTGGAACTCAGCCTTTATATGTTGTTGATGGAATTCCTATCGATCCACTAACAGACGCAGAAGGTAATACTGGAGGTGGTCAAGCGCAAAACTCTATCGCATTTTTAAATCCCAACGATATTGATAAAATTGAGGTGTTAAAAGATGCAGCTGCAACAGCTATCTATGGCGCGCGTGGTGCTAATGGAGTTATAATTATTACCACCAAAAGTGCTGACACTTCTAATGGTAAAGATTCTTTTACAGTAAATATTGATTCTTCAGTCAATGAAGTTATTGATTTTATAGATGTATTAGATGGTCCTCAGTTTGAGTCATATATGAACCAGAGAGCACTAAATCAATTGTATGTAAATATCTCAAATCCAGATTTATACGGTTCTGGTGCTTTTGATGGCTCTCAAGCATTGGACCCAGCGGTTTACACAGAACTTTCTGGGTTTGCATTGCCTTACCCAGAAACTACAGGAGTAAGTAACAATTGGCAGGATATAACTTACCGAATGGCCTATTCAAATGCATATAACGTTTCGTATACTGGCGGTAATCGTAAGAACAATATTTTCACAAGTTTAGGGATACAAAATCAAGAAGGTGTAATTTCCAATACCAATAATCGTAGAATAACATCAAATACAAACATTAGACGCAAAATGTTTAATGATAAAGTCGATTTAATTATTAAAACAAATATTGCGCACAATTCAGGAAATGCTTCATCTGTTGCCAATGGTGAAATCTTTCAGCAAAGAGGAGTGGTATCTCAAGCATTGAGGTTTCAGCCAATTTTTGATTTGCTAAGCCCTGGGGAAGATGATGATGCTTATGCTGATTTAAATGAAAATCAATTAGTTTCAAATCCGTACACGCTAGCAACTCTTGCTCAAGATCATAAAAAATCTGTAAATTTTGGTCAAGCTTTAGCGCTAATCACAAAAATTACACCCAAAGTTACTTGGACTGTCAAAGGGTTTTACAATCTTCAAAGAAGTAATCGTGATACCTATTATCCAACTAACACTACAAGAGGTAGAAGAAACAATGGTGAAGCTTCACAGTCTTTTTTGCAAAATGAAAAATTGTATGGAGAAACAAGCTTTCGTTATCGAAATAGATTTGGAAAACATAGAATTGATGCTATTGTACTGGGAACTGTTGAGCAAAATAAAATTCGAGCTCAATTTAATAAAGCTTTTGGGTTTGGAAGCGATGCAACATCATATTACACGTTTGAATCTGCTACAGACATCCTAGTTCCAATTTCACAATTTAGAGAGTTTGGATTACTCTCTGGGTTAGCACGTGTTGGCTATAATTGGAATCAACAATTTTTCGTAGATGTTAACACTCGAATTGATGCCTCATCTAAGTTTGCCAAAAACAAAAAAAGTGCTATTTTCCCATCTGTTGCTATTGCTTTTGCAGTTAATGAGGAAGACACTTTAATTGACGAATTAACAAACCTTAAGCTTCGTTTTTCTTATGGAAAAACAGGAAGTAACCCTATCGCACCTTATCAGTCTTTGGCGCTCATGACTCCAATTAGGTATAATTTTAATGATGAATTGGTAACTGGGTATTACGAATCAAATTTAGCCAATGACGATCTTACTTGGGAAACAACGACACAAGAGAATTTCGGAATCGATTTAAGCTTATTTGATTCAAGGTTAAATCTAACTTTTGATATGTACCGAAAAGTCACCGAAAACCTTTTACAAAATGTTACATTGCCAGCATCTAACGGCTATGTTTCTATTGTTGATAATTTTGGTGAAATTGAAAATAAAGGAATAGAATTTGCCTTAAACGCTGCATTAATAAACTCAAACGATTTTGATTGGAACGTTTCAGGAAATATTTCATTTAATCGAAATAAACTTCTTAAATTAAATTCAAATCTTGATTTTCAATTGGGACCTTCAGTTGGATTC
>Ga0209659_1000414_pt1 | contig 26757 bp, 24 predicted proteins | sample SaaInlLV_10m_DNA_FD_184658 | JGI IMG/M metagenome (GOLD analysis project Ga0209659, IMG submission 184658) | Marine microbial communities from expanding oxygen minimum zones in the Saanich Inlet - SI072_LV_10m_DNA (SPAdes) (version 2) | ecosystem: Environmental > Aquatic > Marine > Intertidal... | reverse complement strand
AGCAATTTACAACAAATCAGATAAATGATAAATACCAAATAACCCTATTTATAAATTACATCTTCAAGCAGTAATTCTTAGATTAATTTAAGCACTATAGCAATGTAATAAAATTCTGTGTGTTTTTGGGTTATAGCTCTAATTGTAAGTAGCTTTACAGCCTAAACTTATAATCAAATGAAAAAAGCACTTTATCTAACTTCAATCTTTATTTTTAGTCTCTGCTTCGTAGCTTGTGAAGACGATGCTGCAACTCCCGCTCACGAATGTAATTCTGGCACAGAACAATGCGAATGTTCGCACAGCGATACTACTGCCACAGTTTGTGCATCTTGTGGAATGGAAAATTGTACTATGGGTTGTGCCGCTAATTAAAGGCTAGACTTAAACTGCTTTAAGAAGCGTACGTCATTTTCAAAAAACAATCTAAGGTCGTTGACTTGATATTTCAGCATGGCTATTCTTTCGATACCCATACCAAAAGCAAAGCCGCTGTATTTTTCTGGGTCAATGTTACAATTTCTTAGTACGTTGGGGTCAACCATACCGCAGCCTAGTATTTCGAGGTAACCGGTATACTTACAGACGTTACAACCCTTGCCCGAACAAATATTGCACGATACATCTACCTCAGCACTTGGCTCTGTGAATGGGAAATAGGACGGTCTAAGTCTTATCTCAGTTTTATCGCCAAACATCTCTTTGGCAAAGTATAGCAAGACTTGTTTTAAATCAGCAAAGGATACGTTTTCATCAATGTATAAACCCTCAACTTGGTGAAATATACAGTGTGCACGAGCTGATATCGCCTCGTTTCTATACACTCTTCCTGGTGAAAGTGTGCGTATTGGCGGCTTATTATTTTCCATATACCTTACTTGCACCGACGAAGTATGTGTACGCAAAAGTGTGTCTGGATTAGTCTGAATAAAGAAAGTGTCCTGCATATCCCTAGCAGGGTGTTCTTCGGGAAGGTTTAAGGCGGTAAAATTATGCCAATCGTCTTCAATTTCTGGTCCTTCAGATAGGGTAAAGCCTATGCGGTTAAAAATTTCTACAATTTCATTTTTGACCAAAGACAAAGGGTGTCTGCTACCTATTGAGTCTTCTGTAACGGGCATTGTTAAATCAAGCCCAGAAGATTCTTTTTTGGATTGAGTAAAAGCACTTTTACCTTGCTCCAATTTATTTTGAATTGTTTGCTTAAGTTGATTTAAGGCTTGTCCAAAATCCTTTTTTTGCTCATTTGGAACGCTCTTGAAATCTGCAAATAGGTCATTCATCAGGCCTTTTTTGCCTAAAAATTTAATCCTAAATTGTTCTAATTCTTCGGCGTCCTTAGCCACAAAAGAATTTACTTCAACTAAAAGCTGTTGAACTTTCTCTAACATACTACTTTATTATACTAACTTTCATTGCCGCTTTTTCAAGAGGTAAGTTGTTTTTATTTCTCTTAAGGTTAGAAATCTTGGTAATGACTTCTAAGCCTTTTATAACTTCACCAAACACAGTATATCCACCGTCTAAATGCGGTGTTCCGCCAACAGATGAGTACGCTTTTTTCTGAGTATCAGATAGCTTCACTCCCATTCGTTGTTCAATCATCGCCATTTTTTGAGCATCATATACCTGTCCTTCTACTATGTAAAATTGTGAGCCTGAAGATTCTTTTTTTGGATTTACCGCATCGCCCATTCTGGCTGCTGCTAGAGCTCCTTTTTTATGTATTAAATTGGGGTTAAATTCTGCTGGCAAAGTATAACCCGGTCCACCGTTACCAATTTGCTGACTAGGGTTTGCTTCTTTTGATACGGGATCTCCACCCTGAATCATAAAATTTGGGATCACTCTATGAAATAGCGTGCCATCATAAAAGCCTTTTTCGACTAACTTTATAAAATTATCACGATGGGTTGGTGTTTCATTGTACAGTTCAGCAATCATTTCACCATGTACAGTTTCAATCTTTACTTTTACTCTTTCTTGAGAGAATACAGAAAATGCTAAAACTAAGGCGAATAGAGTGGTTAAAATTGGTTTCATATAATTGTTATCTTTGAAAAAGCAAATTAACAAATAATCATTTACAAAATGAAGATAAGTAAAGTACTCATTCCATTACTATTAGTGTTTTCCTTTATTTCTTGCAGCGAAGAGCCTATCACCAAAGGCGTCATCACTGTCTATGATATGGACGGCAACACTGTTTCTGGTGCTACTGTCGTGCTTTCTCAAGAAGAAATAACTGGTGTTACTCAAACGAATGTTATTAGCACTTTAGTATCTGATTTTAATGGACAAACTGAGCATATCTTGGAGCTAGAGGCTTTAATGAATGTTACAGCCTTTACTTTATCCTCCTCAAATGACACTGTCCTACTAGGTCAATCTGTTATTCGATTCGTTTATGGAAAGACGATTTACAAAGACATCGAAATTCTTCCTGCTAACTAAGAAAAATATTCAATTACAGCTTCCTTAATGAGCTTATCTTGATCTTTAGGACTTAAATTGGGAAGTTTTTCTGTTGATTTCCAGTGTGGCCATCCCTCTTCGTCATGACCTTCAAATTCATAATAATCCCACTGGCTTAACAATGCGCAAACGGCAATATGAATAACATCTAATTTTTGATTTTTATTGAGCTTTAAATGTCCTTTGCCCAATTCTTGAATGCCTATTAGAAATAAAATTCCTTGAAAATCTAAATCCTCATCGAAGCGATTATTTAGTTTTTCAACTAAATTATTCCACTTTAATTTTATTCCGTCATTCATCATACAAAAATACTACTTTTGAAGTGTTATGAACTACTTGGATATAATTTTGGCAATACCCCTTTTGTGGGGCTTATATAAAGGCGTATCGAAAGGCATTATTAAAGAACTAGCTTCTCTAGTGGCGTTGATTGTTGGTATTTATGGTGCGGTACATTTTGCGGATAGTATTCAGCCCTATTTGAAAAGCGAATTATCTATTGAATCGTCCTTTTTACCCATAGTATCCTTTGCCATTACGTTTATAGTTATCGTGTTAGTGGTTCGTTTCGTTGGTTTTATAGTCGATAAAATCATCAAATTGGTTGCTCTAGGGCTTGTGAGCAGACTACTTGGGGGTGTTTTTGGTGTCCTCAAAACAGCCTTTATAATTAGTGCCTTATTATTGGTCTTCAACACCTTTGACTATCACCTAAACTTAATTCCTTTAGAGCAAAAGAACTCTTCTGTGTTGTATAAGCCTATTTCGAATATGATTCCGTCAATTGCCCCCAACGTAAGCGATGGTAATTCCCTTATTAATGAAGCAGAAAAAATTTGGGAAGATGCCGAAGAAAAGATTAATCTTCAATAATAGCTGCTATTCCTGGCAACACTTTGCCTTCTAAGTATTCGAGCATAGCTCCTCCTCCTGTTGAAACATAACTTACCTTGTCTGCCAAGCTGTATTTATTGATAGCAGCTACAGAATCGCCACCCCCAACTAAGGTGTAAGCACCTTTTTGAGTTGCTTTGGCTAATGCTTCAGCAACTGCTTTTGTTCCATGAGAAAAGTTCTCCATTTCAAATACCCCCATTGGGCCATTCCACAATACGGTTGACGAATTAAGAACGACTTCTGAAAATTGTGAAATTGTCTTTTCTCCAATGTCTAAGCCCATATATCCAGAAGATATATTTTCAACACTTGAATATATTGTTTTGGCATCGTTATCAAAGTGGTCGGCATTTACTGAATCGGAAGGAAGGTATAAGCTAACGCCTTTTACTTTTGCCTTTTGAATAATGTCAAGAGCAAGGTCTAATTTATCCTCTTCCACTAATGAGTTTCCAACACTACCGCCCATTGCTTTAATGAATGTGAAAGTCATTCCGCCGCCGATAATTAGGTTGTCAACCTCATCCATTAATCGCAAAATAATTGAAATTTTAGACGACACTTTCGCTCCGCCTACAATAGCTGTAAATGGTTTTTTTGTGTCGCCAGTAATTTTATTAATGTTTTCAATTTCGTTAGACATAACATAGCCAAAACATTTTTTTCCTTCAAAAAACTGAGCTATGATAGCTGTTGAAGCGTGAGCTCTATGAGCCGTTCCAAAAGCATCGTTAACGTAAATGTCTCCTAGCTTTGAAAGCTCCTGTGCAAAGGCAATATCGCCCGCCGTTTCTTCAGACTTAAACCTTAGATTTTCTATAAGTAATACATCTCCGCTTTCTAGTAAATTTGTCATTTCAACAACCGCATCGCCTACACATTGGTCAATAAATTTCACCTCTTGCGATAATAGTTTGCTCAGGTGAGGAACCAAGTGTTTCATTGACAAGCTATCGTCCGTCCCTTTTGGTCTTCCTCTGTGAGACATAAGAATAACCTTACCGCCACCATCAAGAATCTTACTTATTGTCGGTAAGGTTGCGCGCATCCTAGTATCGTCGGTAACATTAAAATCCGCATCCATAGGAACATTAAAGTCTACTCTAATTAATACGCGTTTGTTTTGAAAAGAAAATGTATCTAAGGTCATCATTAAGAAAAAATTTAGGCAAATGTATATTTTCTAAAAGTAATCTAAAAGGATTTATTCATTACCTTTGAAATCAAGTGATATAGGTCTATGCAATTCAAAGATATCCCTTCAAATGTTCGAGTAAAAAGTCAACTGCTACATGCTGTTGAAAATAATAGGCTTAGTCATGCACACCTTTTTACTGCTGAAGACGGTTCTTCTGGCTTAGCTATGGCACTAGCTTTTGCTCAATATTTGATGTGTGAAAACAAAAAGCCCTCAGACTCTTGTGGGGTATGTCCTGCATGTCTCAAATCAGAAAAGTTAATTCACCCTGACCTGCATTGTGTTTTCCCCGTTATTACTGGAAAAGGAACAAACCCCGTTAGCGACCATTTTATTGAAGAATGGAGAGGGGCTATTGCTTCCAATCCATTTATGTCAGAAGAGGAATGGTACCTCAATTTGGGCGACACCAATAAACAAGGGTTCATCAGCGTGAATGAGGCCAACGAACTCAGCAAAAAAACCGTTCTAAAACCCTATGAAAACTCATACAGGGTAATTATTATTTGGCATGCTGAAAAGATGCATAATCCAGCCGCTAACAAACTGTTAAAACTTCTTGAAGAGCCACCTGAAAAAACCATATTTATACTTTTGACTTCTTCTTCGGTGAACTTGTTAGAGACCATAGTGTCTAGATTGCAAAACACAACTATTGAACCTTGCGATGAAAATAGCTTAACGAAATACCTCATTGAAAAAGAAGGTGTTGACGAAAAAACAGCATCAGAAATCAGTCACTTGTCATCAGGGAATATAGGGCAGGCTCTCAAATTGATTAAAGGAAGTGAGTTGTTGGAACAAAACACGGAAGAGTTTCAAAATTGGATGCGAATGTGTTACAAAGCCCGTGTTATTGAACTGACGTCTTGGGTAGACATGATAAACCGTTGGGGAAGAGAACAACAAAAAGGATTTTTACAATACGCTTTACATATGGTCAGGGAAAGTTTAGTCCAGAATTTTGCCGACTCATCTATTCAAAAAGTAAGAGAGGAAGAAGAGCAATTTACCAAAAACTTTGCCCCTTTTATTCATCAAAATAATGCCATTGAAATCATAGAAGAAATCGAGTTAGCACACAAACATATCTCTAGAAATGGCAGCTCAAAATTTATTTTTATGGATTTGACTTTAAAAATGGTTGTTCTTCTTCATGTTAAAAATATAACTTTGCAGGAAACTAACTAAAGTATGGGTTGTTCAGGATGTTCGACAAAAACGTGTGGCAGCAGCCTTCCCAGAGGCTGTAAAAACAATGGAAACTGTGGTTCAGGCGGTTGTAATCAACTATCTGTGTTTAATTGGCTTTCCGACATTCAAACTTCTTCGGAAAAAGAACAATTTAAAGCCGTTGAAGTTCGATTCAAAGGCAGTCGAAAAGAGTTTTTCCTCAACAAAGACAACTTGCATCTAGTGGTTGGCGACGTCATCGCCGTAGAAGCAAGTCCTGGTCATGATATAGGCGTTGTGTCTATTGTGGGAGAGTTAACAAAACTTCAGATGAAAAAGAAGTTAAAAACCTCTTCTACAGATGGCCTTAAAACAATCTACAGAAAAGCCAGTGAAAAAGATGTAGACAAATGGCGTAAGGCAACAGCACTTGAAGAGTCCACCATGTATGGAGCAAGAAAAATTGCCGAATATCTTGGTCTAGAAATGAAGATTAGTGATGTGGAATATCAAGGAGATAAAACAAAAGCCACATTTTACTATACCGCTAAGGGACGTGTCGACTTTAGGGAGCTTATTAAACGTCTCTCCTCCGAGTTTAAAATCAGAATAGAAATGAGGCAGATTGGTGCTCGACAAGAATCTGCAAGGTTAGGTGGCATTGGCGCTTGTGGTAGAGAACTATGTTGCTCGTCTTGGCTTACCGATTTTAGAACTGTAAGCACCTCATCAGCAAGGTATCAGCAACTATCCATCAACCCTCAGAAATTAGCAGGTCAATGTGGAAAGCTTAAATGCTGCCTTAATTTTGAGCTAGATGGCTATATGGAGGGCATTAAAGAGTTTCCTAGTCCGCAGACAAAAATCAAGACTAAAGCAGGTAGTTGTTCATTTGTCAAAATGGATATTTTTCAACGTAAAGTGTGGTACGCTTACGATGACCCTTCAAAGGGTCCAATTGTTGAGCTTCCCTTAGATTATGTAAACGAAATAATTGAAAAGAATAAAGACGGTAAAATTATCGACAAACTTGAACGATTCGATACTGCTATTGAAATTGATAAAAACGACTATGAAAATGTTGTTGGTCAAGATAGTATCAACCGTTTTGATAAGAAAACGAAAAGCCGAAATCCAAGAAAAAAACGCTTCAATAAACGAAAAACAAACGCTAAATGATAAAGGGGCTTTACATACTTTTAATCGCTGTACTATTAGGCTCTTGTGATTCTAATAGGCTTTATGAAAAAAACATATCAATCGACAACGATATGTGGAGCTTGGAGCAAATGCCAAACTTTGAATTTGAGAATACGGACACTATATCTGAAGTTAACTTAATTTTAAATATTCGTCATTCTAGCATCTACCCCTTTTCAAACCTGTGGGTATTTATACACATCCTTTCACCATCAGGTGCGACTCAAGTCGATACTCTTGAAACCACTTTATCACAAAAAGACGGAAAGTGGTTGGGTGATGGACTAGGAGATATTTGGGATTTACAAGTGCTCTTTAAAAAAGTTCGGCTGAATGAGTCTGGTACTTATAGCTTTAAAATTGAACAAGCTATGAGACATGGTAATCTCTCTAAAATTGAGCAACTTCCTGGAGTAATGGAAATTGGCTTAAGGATTGAAAACATAGAATAATTATGAAAGTAACTTCCATAAAACAAAAGGTCTTTTCTATTTGGTTAGTAATACTTAGTCCTGTAATATTATTGTCGGTTGTATTATATCTAACCTCTACAGGCTTTTTTGGTGCTTTGCCTTCATTTGAAGAATTGGAAAACCCTAAGAATAATCTCGCCACTGAAATCATTTCTTCAGATGGCGTAACACTTGGAAAATATTTTTTTGAAAATAGAAGTAAGATTAACTATGATGAGCTATCACCTCAATTAGTAAATGCACTTTTAGCAACAGAAGACATTCGGTTTAGAGAACATTCAGGGATTGATGTCCGTGCGCTTTTAAGAGCGGTTAAAGGGCAGTTAACTGGAAGTAGTGCAGGTGGGGCAAGCACCATAACTCAGCAATTAGCCAAGATGCTTTTTACCAAAACTCCAGCATCAGGGATTGAAAGGGTAATGCAAAAGTTTAAGGAGTGGATTATTGCTGTAAAACTAGAGCGTCAATACGCCAAAGATGAAATATTAACCATGTATCTCAATAGGTTTGACTTCATTAATAATGCCGTAGGAATAAAATCTGCCGCTCAAATTTATTTCAATACAACTCCTAAAGAACTTTCATTACAAGAGTCTGCCATGTTGGTAGGAATGCTCAAAAACCCATCCTTATACAATCCGAACAGAAGACTAGAACTTACAGAAAGCAGAAGAAATGTTGTTCTTTCTCAAATGAGCAAATACGATTTCATCTCCAAGACAGAATACGATTCAATATCCACCTTACCCATTGTTTTAGATTTTAAGAAAGCAAGCCACAACGAAGGACTTGCCCCCTACTTAAGAGAACATTTGAGAGGGGTTTTGAAAAAATGGTGTGATAACAACGTAAAAGCAGATGGCTCAAATTATAACCTATATACTGATGGTCTAAAGATTTATACCACTATAAACTCTAAAATGCAGCAGCATGCAGAAGAGGCGGTACACACACACATATCTTCATTACAAGACGATTTTTTCAAACATTGGAAAGGCTATACTAATGCTCCATTCCCAAAAGATTTTGAAAGAGAGCAAATCGACAACATTTTGGAGTTAGGAATGAAACGCTCTGAGCGTTACAGAAAACTTAAAGCAAGTAATACGTCACAAAGTGATATAAAGAAAATATTTAGAAAAAAAGTTCCTATGTCGGTCTTTTCATGGAGGGGTGAGGTGGACACTATAATGAGTCCAATGGATTCTGTTAAGTATTATAAGTATTTCATTCACTCGGGAATGATGAGTATGGATCCAAATACAGGTCATGTAAAAGCCTATGTAGGTGGCATTAACTACAAGCACTTTAAATACGATCACGTAAAAGTAGGAAAACGACAAGTAGGCTCTACCTTCAAGCCTTTTCTGTATGCGTTAGCTTTACAAGAGGGCTATTCGCCTTGCTATGAAGTGCCAAACGTACCAGTTGTATTTGAAAAGGAACAATGGGGGTTGCCCGATAAAGATTGGGTGCCTAGAAATTCTGACGATAAATATGAAGGTTTGATAATGAACCTTAAGTTTGGATTAGCGAATTCTGTAAATACTATTACAGCTTATATTATGAAGCAGTTTGGACCACACTCTGTGCTCGACCTAGCGAAAAAAATGGGTATAACAAGTAACTTATCGCCAGTACCTTCAATTTGTTTAGGAACATTTGACCTTTCTGTTTATGAAATGGTAGGAGCATACTCAACATTTGTAAACAAAGGCATATGGACAGAACCAATTATTGTTCAGAGAATTGAAGATAATAATGGGATTTTATTACAAGAGTTTAGCCCAAAAACCAATGAGGCTATGAGTGAGAAAACTGCCGACCTTATGGTAAGAATGTTGCAAGGTGTAGTTGATGGGGTATATAATCCGCGAGCAGACGTGACTATGGGTACAGGAGTTAGGCTTAGAAGAAAATATAAGTTTGAAAACGAAATTGGTGGAAAAACTGGTACTACTCAGAACAATTCTGACGGATGGTTTATGGGAATTACACCAAATCTTGTTACTGGCGTATGGTCTGGTAACGAAGATAGAAGTGTCCATTTTAGAACAACCTTCTATGGACAGGGGGCAAATATGGCTCTGCCAATTTGGGCAGAATATATGGATAGGGTATATAAAGATACCACTACTTTAGGAGTTTATCCTGATAAATTCGATATTCCACAATCCATAGATTTAATCTCAGATTGTGGATCAAAAGACATGGGAACAATAGATTACGAAGAAGAATTTTAATACTTAAAACATGATAAACAAAGAAGTTAAATCAATTGACGAAGCCATTAAGGGTGTTCAAAGCAATATGACTTTCATGCTTGGTGGTTTTGGCTTATGTGGAATCCCCGAGAACTGTATTGAGGCTCTCTCAAACTCAGGGATTAACGGGCTTACTTGCATATCAAATAATGCAGGAGTCGACGATTTTGGATTAGGTTTACTCCTCCAAAAAAGACAAATCAAAAAAATGATCTCCTCATATGTTGGTGAGAACGCTGAGTTTGAACGCCAAATGCTTAGTGGAGAACTTGAGGTGGACTTAATACCTCAAGGCTCACTTGCAGAACGATGCAGAGCCGGTGGAGCCGGCATCCCAGCTTTCTATACTCCAGCTGGATACGGAACAGAAGTAGCGGAAGGAAAAGAAGTAAGAGAATTTAATGGGCAACCTCATATTCTTGAAAGTGCTCTTGAGGCAGACTTTGCTTTTGTAAAGGCATGGAAAGGGGATACTGCAGGAAACTTAATCTATAAGGGAACCGCTAGAAATTTTAACCCTATGATGGCTATGGCTGGTAAGATAACTGTAGCCGAAGTAGAACACCTTGTGCCGGCAGGCGAGTTGGACCCTGCAAGTATTCATACCCCAGGTATATTCGTACAGCGAATAATACAGGGCTCGAATTATGAGAAAAGAATCGAACAACGAACCGTAAGAACTAAAGACTAATGGCGCTAGATAAAATTGGTATTGCAAAACGAATTGCACAAGAATTAAAAGATGGGTACTATGTCAATTTAGGGATAGGTATCCCTACACTAGTTGCCAATTATATTCCAGAAGGAATTAATGTAGAATTTCAATCCGAAAATGGTGTATTAGGAATGGGGCCCTTTCCATTTGATGGTGAAGAAGATGCTGACTTAATTAATGCTGGTAAACAAACAATAACAACGCTTGATGGAGCAGTATTCTTTGACTCTGCTAATAGCTTTGCAATGATTAGAGGTAAACACGTACAGCTAACGGTTTTAGGTGCTATGGAAGTCTCTGAGCAAGGTGATATAGCAAATTGGAAAATCCCTGGTAAAATGGTAAAGGGTATGGGAGGAGCAATGGACTTAGTGGCCTCAGCAGATAATATTATCGTTGCCATGATGCACACCAATAAAGCTGGTGAAAGCAAACTATTGAAATCATGCAGCTTGCCGCTGACTGGTGTAAAATGTGTAAAGAAAATTGTTACCAACTTGGCAGTTTTGGAAGTAACAAATGAAGGCTTTAAATTACTAGAGAGAGCGCCAGGTGTTAGCGTTGAAGAAGTTCAAAATGCTACTCAGGGAGAATTAATAATTAAAGGAGATATTCCAGAAATGAACCTATAAAAAAAGATGTCGAGGCGTTAACCTCGACATCCCACTTAACCTTAACAAGTTCATTTATGAAGCGTAAGCTATCATTACTTTAAGACTGTAAATATACAACGAAGCTTAGCCCAAAAAAAGTATTTTTCGATGACTCATTAAATTATTGGATGAAGCAAGGCATTTAATAGACGAAAGAAAACATGCCTTATATTTTATCTAAAAATCAACTTATATTGCTCATTAATGAAGTTTAGAAACAGACGAAAAAAATTGACAAAAAAAGATGCCGAGGCGTTAACCTCGGCATCCCACTTAATCTTAACAAGTTCATTTATGAAGCGTAAGCTATCATTACTTTAAGACTGTAAATATACAACGAAGCTTAGCCCGAAAAAAGTGTTTTTCGACGACTCATTAAATTATTGGATAGACGGCTTATTTGACTGGATGAATAAAGAAGCCTGCTTATGCTTTAGCGACTTTTTTAATGTTTTCTTTTCTTCCTTCAGGAATGGCGGCAATTAATCGTTGCGTATATGCCGTTTTGGCTTCAGAATAAATCTGATCAGCATCCCCCATTTCTTCGATTTTACCGTTTTGCATCACAACCATTCTATCACTCATATATTTTACAACGGATAAATCGTGAGATATAAATATGTAGGTTAAACCAAATTCCTTTTTTAAATCATTCAAGAGATTAAGCACTTGAGCTTGTACAGAAACATCTAAAGCCGAAACAGACTCATCACAAATAATGAATTTAGGGTTTACAGCTAAGGCACGAGCAATACCTATTCGTTGACGTTGTCCTCCTGAGAATTCGTGAGGATATCTGTTAAAGTGTTCTGCCCCAAGACTTACTTTTTCTAATAGCTCTTCAACTCTTTTCTTTCTGTCCTCATCATTATCCAGAATACCATGCACTTGCATTGGCTCCATTATGGCGTTTCCTATTGTCATTCTAGGATTTAAAGATGAATAAGGGTCTTGAAAAATTATCTGAACTTCCTTTCTGAACTCACGCAACTCTTTCTCGTCAAAGGAAGCAATATCCCTTCCATTGTATAATATTTGACCTTCAGTAGGCTCATTCAATCGAAGTATTGTCCTGCCTGTAGTAGTTTTACCACAACCCGACTCCCCAACTAAACCTAAGGTTTCACCCGGGTAAACGTCAAAACTAATATCGTCAACAGCCTTTACATAGTCCGTAATTCCACCAAAGAATCCATTTCTAATGGGGAAGTATGTTTTGAGATTATTGATTTTAAGAATTGGTTCGTTTGAAAACAACTCTTTTTGTGCCTTATCTCTTTCGCTTTTAGAGATAACTAGGTCTTTGGTAAACTCTTCTACTGAAATATCATTGGCTATATTCTCGCCTTTATCGTTGGTCTTCATGAAGTCTCCAACTGTTGGTAAAAATGTATATCGCTTATCTAATGGCGGGCGACATGCCAACAACCCTTTTGTGTAAGGGTGTTGAGGGTTATTGAAGATGTCCCAAACACTTCCTTGCTCTACGATATCTCCTTTATACATTACTACAACCTTATCGGCCAACTCGGCAATAACACCCAAGTCATGAGTAATAAACAATATCCCCATATCGTGCTCTTTTTGCAGCTTCTGCATCAGTTCCAAAATGGTTTTCTGAACAGTTACGTCAAGAGCTGTTGTAGGTTCATCGGCTACTAAAACAGACGGCTGACACGACATTGCCATTGCAATCATTACTCTTTGTTTTTGGCCCCCTGAAATTTGGTGTGGGTAGGTGCTAAAAATTCGATCTGGGTCTGGTAGCTGAACCTCTTCAAATAATTTTATAGTTAAGTCTTTTGCTCCAGACTTGCTTATGTTTTGGTGAAGCATAATCGCCTCCATAACTTGATCACCACATGTAAATACTGGATTTAGTGAGGTCATCGGCTCTTGGAAAATCATAGCGATATCATTTCCTCTGTGGGCTCTCATTTCCTTCTCAGAAAGCTGAAGTAAATCTACTTTCTCACCGTCTTTTTTGTGGAAAATGATTTCTCCATTGGCAATTTTTCCTGGAGGGCTTGGGATAAGTCGCATTGCAGAAAGAGAGGTGACCGACTTACCAGAACCAGACTCTCCTACAATACCTATAGTTTCACCTTTGTTTAGTGTAAAGCTGATATTATTAACTGCTGTAACTACTTTTCCTTCTGTATGAAATTCCGTTACTAAGTTTTTAAATTCTAATAAGGTATTGCTCATGATAGTAATATTTATGGCCTCAATTTAGGCGTTATCCTTTAATTATGCAACTTCTATTTGCTCTTCTGTTAGAATAGGCTTACACATGTATTTAAGTAAAATTTGTGCCACCGTTAGGGTGTCTTTCTGACAATAGTTTTTAATGCGTTCAAGGTCTTTGTCTTGCCAGTACACTTTGGATACTTGACTGCCGTCAATGTCATCTTTTGGTGTAGGAATACCAAACAATGCTGCTAATAGTTTGATAGAAGTGTAGTGTTTGTAGTCGCCGAATTTCCACATTTCCATAGTGTCAAGGTGACGAACTTCCCACGGCTTTTTTCCAGAAATCTCTAATATTTTGGGCAATTGTATGCCGTTGACTAGCATTCTTCGGCATAAGAAGGGATAATCAAACTCTTTGCCATTATGTGCGCACAAGTAGTGTTTTGGTGTGGCGAATTTTTCGTCTAACAACAATTTTAAATCCTCTAGTATAGCTTTCTCATCGTCTCCATAAAAGGATTTTATTCTGAAAAAATGCTGCCCTTCCTTTTCATACAAATAGCCGACTGAAATGCATATGACTTTGGCAAACTCTGCCATTACCCCCGCTTTAAGTCCGTAAAACTCCCCTGGACTTTGCTGATTAGAACGTTGCCAACGTGTTTTTTCTGCCCACAAGCTTTGAAACTCCTTAGGTAGTTCCGAAAAATCGGCTGCTACAGGAACTGTCTCTACATCCAAAAAAAGTATTTTCTGTATTGAGATGTTTTCTAGCATGGCTATATTAAACTAAAGTCATTTCAAATTGATGGACAAGATACTCTTTTAGCTTCAGTTTGACTTCTTCTATATCCACTTCCTTGCCCAATTCTTTTTGCATAGAAGTCACCGATTTGTCCACGATTCCACATGGGATGATGTTTCCAAAATACGATAAATCGCAATTTACATTAAAGGCTAAGCCGTGCATCGTTACCCACCTACTTGAGCGAACACCAAGGGCACATATTTTTCTTGCCTTATCTGTGCCTACATCAAACCAGACGCCTGTTTCACCGTCGGAACGTTCGCCTTTCAGACCGTAATCGGCTAAGGTGTTTATAACAGCTTCTTCCAAAAACCTCAAGTATTTGTGAATGTCTGTAAAGAAGTTGTCTAAATCTAAAATGGGGTAACCCACAATCTGACCCGGTCCGTGATAAGTGATGTCTCCACCCCTATTGATTTTATAGAATGTCGCCCCCCTTGATTTGAGATAATCTTCATTCACTAAGAGGTTTTTTTCATCCCCACTTTTACCTAAAGTATAGACATGAGGGTGTTCGCAAAACAGTAAATATGATGTTGTGGGGTCTTCGCTATTATTACGGCGATTTGCCTTCTTAATGTCTATAATCTCATCAAAGCGTTTTTCTTGATAATCCCAAGCTTCTTTATAGTCAATAAGCCCTAAATCCTGAAAAACAACCTTTGGCATACTTATACTTTAGCTAATGACCCTTTAAGGAAATTGATAACATCTATTTCAATAGCATCAACATTATTCATTTCAGATAAGTACCACGATACCCAATCGCCTAAGTGAATATGGTATAAAGAGTTTTCTATTCTTGAATCTCCTTTACTCCATACCTCAGAAATGTTGTCTGTGTATTTGGCTAATACCTCTTTGTTAATGTCAATTCTCACTTGATTTCTATCGTAATCACAAGAATTTCTAAAGTATACAACGCCTAGTTTATCTGTATTAACTCTCCAGCCCAACAATTCATTGTGATTCATTTCTGGAACGACATGATGCCAGCATAGCATTTTACTATTTTCATTAATCTGCTGACGAAAACGAATGCCAACACCTTCAAAGCCAGCAGCAGTATAAATTACTGGAGTAGTTCCAAATAATTTGTCCGCTAAAACTTTTGCTTCTGTCTTAATAGCCTCTTCATGCTCATCTAGAAGCGCAATCCCTTTTTCAAACTCCAATTGGAATGAGTCGTTGATTAATCCATAGTGGTGAAGTAAAAAGAATAATTGAGTAAAGGAGTAACCAAACATCGCTCTTGGCGGTTGTCCGCTAGGAATTTGAATAAGGTTAAAGCCTTTGCTTTTAGATAACTCTGCTAGTTTACCACCTGAAGTTACGCAAGCAATTTGTGAGTTTCTCTTCTGACAAGCTTCTAAAGCATATAGCGTTTCTTCAGTATTGCCCGAATAAGAAGAAGCAATAACTAGAGTGTTTTCGTCTACAAAGTTTGGAATACTGTAGTCTTTACTTGCACAAATCGGCACATTTATGTGTTCAGCAACAAGGTCTGCTACAATAGTTCCGCCAATACCTGAGCCGCCTAAACCACAGATTAGCACATTGTGAATTTCAGCAACTGAGTCGTCTAGCATGGTAGACCTGCCTATTTCTAAAGCTTCAGTTAAATGATTAGTAAAGTCGCTGATATAGTCGTTCATTTTCATAATCTATGGAATATCTTTATTAGGTTAAATCTTGAAGTTCCAAAAGTACGAAAATCAGCAGTTAATATTTAATATCTTTGCCGAAAATAAATTATATGAATCGCGCGCTGTCAGAACAAGAAGTTGTAAGACGAGAGTCTCTTCAGAAACTAATTGACTTGGGTATTAACCCATACCCTTCAGAACTCTTTGAAGTTAATGTCTCTTCTGAGGAAATAAAGAAAAACTATACGCCTGACAAGCTAGGGTATAAGAACATCCAAATTGCTGGAAGGTTAATGAGCCGAAGAGTAATGGGAAAGGCTGCTTTTGCTGAGCTACAAGATAGTACAGGTAGAATTCAACTTTACTTTAATAGAGACGAAATTTGTAGTGGTGAGGATAAAACCATGTACAATACGGTCTTTAAGAAGCTCTTGGATATTGGCGATTTTATAGGTGTTAATGGCTATGTGTTTACCACCAAAGTGGGCGAGATTTCCATTCATGTTGAGAGCTTTACAGTATTAACGAAAACACTACGTCCACTGCCACTACCAAAAATGGATGCCGATGGAAATGTTCACGACGCCTTTACTGATCCCGAAAAAAGATACCGTCAGCGTTACGTTGATTTAGTAGTAAACCCGCAAGTCAAAGAAGCTTTTGTAAAGCGTACTCAGCTGACAAACTCAATGCGTTCTTACCTCAATGACAAAGGGTACCTAGAAGTAGAAACGCCTATTTTACAGCCTATTTATGGTGGTGCTGCGGCTCGTCCGTTCAAAACACACCACAATACTTTGGATATGCCGCTTTACCTAAGGATTGCCAATGAGCTTTACCTAAAGCGACTTATTGTAGGTGGTTTTGATGGTGTATATGAGTTTTCAAAAGATTTTAGAAATGAAGGTATGAGCCGTTTCCATAACCCTGAATTCACACAAGTTGAATTGTATGTTGCTTACAAAGACTACAATTGGATGATGGATTTAGTGGAAGAAATGGTAGAAAAGATTGCCCTGGACCTTCACGGAACAACAGAAGTACAGGTGGGCGATAACACAATTAACTTCCAACGCCCTTGGAAACGCTACACCATGTATGAAGCCATAGAGCATTTTACAGGTATAGACATTTCCGAAATGGATGAGGAAACTATGGCAGAAACCGCCAAAAAACTAGGCGTAAGTGTCGACTCTTCTATGGGTAGAGGAAAACTGATTGATGAAATTTTTGGTGAAAAATGTGAAAGTCAACTTATTCAACCAACATTCATCACAGATTATCCTGTTGAAATGTCACCACTAGCCAAGAAACACAGAGACAAAGAAGGTTTGGTTGAACGCTTTGAGGCGATTTGTAACGGAAAAGAAATTTGCAATGCTTTCTCTGAATTAAACGACCCTATTGACCAAAGAGAACGCTTTGAAGAACAGCTACAACTCGCTAAAAGAGGCGATGAAGAAGCTATGGTTTTAGACGAAGATTTTCTGCGTTCAATTGAATACGGAATGCCTCCAACTGCTGGGCTGGGAATTGGAATTGATAGGCTTTCGATGATAATGACTAACAGTAATTCTATTCAAGATGTGTTGTTCTTCCCACAGATGAAACCAGAACAAAAAGCATCCGAAGAATAATGGCTAACTTCCAAAAAATAGCGGTAATTGGAGGGGGTAGCTGGGCGACTGCCATCGTAAAAATGCTCTCTGAAAATAGAGACGACATATTGTGGTGGATGAGGAACTCAGAGAACATCAAGCATATTAAAAAGTATGGTAATAATCCTAACTATATAAGTGCTGCGGAGCTTGACCCAAATAAACTCACTATAAGTGACGACCTCAACGAAATTGTTGAGCAAGCTGACTGCCTAATACTCGCTGTACCATCTGCCTTTCTACGAAGTGTCTTAAAGCAAATGGACTGCTCTTTAAAAGATAAGTTTGTAATCTCTGCTGTTAAAGGAATTATCGCTGAAAAAAACAGAATCATAGGCGAATACCTTCACAATAAGTTTGAGGTTCCTTATGAAAACATTGGCGTGCTGACAGGACCTTGTCATGCTGAAGAAGTCGCTTTAGAGCGTCTTTCCTACTTAACTATTGCTTGTGAAGACATTGAAAAAGCCGAGTGGTTTGCCGAGCAAATCAATTGCCGATACATCAGGACTAATATTTCAGAAGACATCTTTGGGACTGAAATTGCGGCTGTACTTAAAAACGTCTTTGCTATCGCTTCTGGCATCTGCCATAGCTTAGGCTATGGGGATAATTTTCAGGCAGTTTTGGCGTCTAATTCCATACGAGAAATCAAACGCTTTGTAGATAATGTTCACCCCATAAAACGAGACATTAAAGAGTCGGCATATTTAGGGGATTTGTTAGTAACCATGTATTCTCAATTTAGTAGAAACCGAACTTTTGGGAATATGATTGGTAAAGGTTACTCCGTAAAATCTGCACAACTGGAAATGAATATGGTTGCTGAAGGCTATTATGCTGTTAAATGTATAAAAGAGATTAACGACGAGCATGATATTGATATGCCTATAACTAAAGCGGTATACAATATTCTTTACGAAAAAATATCGCCAGTAATTGAGATGCGTCTGCTCTCAGATAACCTAAATTAATTTATTTTCTTAATATCAATTTAGCTTTAGACTTTCCAACCAACTTGCTGAGTTCTTTCTCGGTGGCTTTCATCACACGCTTTACAGACCCAAAATGACTAATGAGCTTATCAACGGTTTTTGGTCCTATTCCTTGAATTCCGTCAAGCGATGTGCCTAAACTATTTTTACTTCGTCTATTTCTATGGTGATTGATTCCAAAGCGGTGAGCTTCATTTCTAAGCTGTTGGATGACTTTTAGACTTTCGGAACGTTTGTCTAAGTAAATGGGGATACTATCGCCAGGAAAATATATTTCCTCCAAACGCTTGGCTATTCCAATGATGGCAATGGTATGTTCTAAACCAAGTTTTTCCAAACTTTTTCTGGCAGAACTAAGCTGTCCTTTTCCACCATCAATTACTATAAGCTGCGGAAAATCTTGCTCTTCTTCTTTCAAGCGTTTATACCTTCTAAATACCACCTCTTCCATAGAGGCGAAATCGTCTGGACCTTCTACAGTTTTAATGTTAAAATGTCTGTACTCTTTTTTACTTGGCTTGGCATTTCTGAAAACTACACATGCCGCAACGGGGTTCGTTCCCTGAATGTTTGAATTGTCAAAACACTCTATATGGCGGGGCTTTTCCTTTAATCGCAAATCACTTTGCAATTGCTCTAACACCCTGCGGTTGTCTAGTCTGTGACGCAGCTCTTCATTTTTACGAATCCTGTCTTTTTGAAGGTTTTTGGCATTGCGGTAACACAACATGACTAATTTGTATTTGTCGCCAATTTTAGGCACACTAACCTTTAAATTTTCCCAAGAAGACTCAAGTGGAATGTTTAAAAATGCTTCTTTGGACGTGCTATGAAAACGCTGGCGAATTTCGGTAATTGCCATAGTAAGAAGCTCCTCATCGCTTTCGTCTAATTTCTTTTTTATCTCCATAGCGTGTGCTTGTATAATTGCTCCGCTAGATACTTTAAAGAAATTGACATAGGCATAGTCTTTATCCGATGCAATACAAAAAACATCTACATCGTTAATAGTTGGACTGACTATGGATGATTTGGATTGGTAATGTTCTAATTGCTCTATCTTTTCCTTGACTAGCTGGGCTTTTTCATACTCCATTTTTTCGGAAAAGTTGAGCATCTCGTCTTTAAAGTGTTGCACAACAGTGCGAATGTTCCCTTTTAGTATTTGTCGAATTTGAGTAATGTCTTTCTCATAATCCGATGCCTTTTGTTTGCCTACACATGGCGCCAAGCAGTTGCCAATATGAAATTCCAAACACTCCTTGAATTTTTTGGCTTTGATGTTGTCTTGTGATAAATTGAATTTGCATGTTCGCAGAGGGTAAATCTGACGAATGAAACTCAACATGGTGTTTACCAATTTAGGATTAGTATAAGGACCAAAGTATTCCGAGCCATCCTTTATCAGTGTTCTAGTGTAAAACACTCTTGGAAAAGGCTCTTTTTTGATGCAAATCCAAGGATAGGTTTTATCGTCTTTCAGAAGGATATTATAACGTGGCTGGTATTTTTTAATGAGGTTATTCTCGAGCAACAAAGCATCCATTTCCGTTTCTACCACCAGTATTTCAATGCGGTCAATTTTACGCACCATATAAGTGGTTTTAAAACTGTCGTGTTCTCTGTTAAAATAAGACGATACCCTACGTTTTAAGTTTTTGGCCTTGCCAATGTATAGCAATCCATCCTCCTTGTCGTAAAAACGGTATACTCCAGCCTCAGTAGTAAGGTTGAGCAAAACGGATTGTATTTCTGCTGAGGTTTTCACAAGCCCAAAAATACGGATTTATAAAGTGTGTAATACCCCCTTTGAAAAATCAAAGGGGGTATAGTCATTTAGCTTCTATTCTATCAAAATAGAATCTACTGAAAAAATAGTCAGACTTGCCTCTCCATCTATATAGACATTTGTCACATAACCCATTAATGGCTTGTCATGTAAGGTCTCATCAATAGTTAATAACACATACCCATCACCCCTAAGTTGAGCGTCTTTCCATTTAAAGGTTTCATTTTCATTAGGGTTTCTTTAGATTTACAAATCACCAAAATCTCTTGAGGCTGTATAAAATCATAGCCTTCCGAAATCGCTTTAAAATTGGCGACTTCCTCTGCGAAATAGTTGGCTAACTGAAGTCCTTTTATACACAATGTTTTATGACTTCTATTAAGGATTTCTACAAAATCGTTGTCGCCTTCAATAGGGTTAAATAGTACTTCATTAACCACTACATCATTGGGCTGAGGGTATAAAAAGGTGTCCTTAAACGAATAGCCTTCTGCCACAATATTATCAAAGAAAAAACTCTCGGAACGTGTTTTGGTGTACACGCATTCTATACCAAAATAGTCGCTTTGCAAATGGCTATCGTCAAAGGTTTGTCCTTGAACAAAGTAGCTCAAATCAATTGAACGTTTTGCTTTTAGCATCCAGTTTCCGACGCTATCTCTATCCACCATAAGAGATAGATTGTTAGAGGAAAAATCTAAAAAATCATCGGTACCGTCAATAATTTTTGTGTTTTGTCCTGAAGTCAGCTTATACAAACTAACCTCATCGTCAACACCGCCAACTTTTACATAATATCCATTGGCTAGAGAGTCTGAACTCAAATGAATTTTGGCGTAATTACTGCCAGAGGTGTTGAAGTCCAAACTTAAAGATAACTCCCAGTGTCCTGTCATCAAGGCTTTTGAGGGGTGCCAAATAATAGACTTGCCTGTTTCTGGCGGAGCAGTCAACCGCAAAAGTCCTGTACTGTCTGTTGAAAATTCGGCAGTATCACCAAGCCAGCCTTCAAAAATGGTAAAGTCATCAGTAAATTGAGCGTAAAGGAATATTGGAGCTAGCCAAATAAGGAGTATTTTTTTCATCTAAAAGAATGCTTCAAGTCTATCAAATATAGTTATTTTTGGTTCAAATTTTCATATATGAAAGTAGCTTTAGTAGGTGCAACAGGTATGGTTGGACAAGTGATGCTTCAACTATTAGAGGAGCGTTCATTTCCTTTGACTGATTTGCTGCTAGTTGCTTCAGAAAAATCTGTTGGTCAAAGATGCACTTTCAAGGGTAAAGAATTGACCATTATTGCACTTGAAGAAGCAGTGTCTAAATCTCCTGATTTAGCATTATTTTCAGCTGGTGGCTCTGTTTCCGAACAATGGGCGCCAAAATTCGCTGATGTTGGTACTACGGTCATTGATAATTCGTCATTTTGGAGAATGTCAGACCAACACCCCCTAGTAATTCCTGAAATAAACGGTAACACTATATCCAAAGAGCATAAAATTATTGCTAATCCCAATTGCTCAACCATTCAATTGCTAATGGCTTTAAAGCCTTTGCATGACGAATATCAAGTCAAACGTGTAGTCGTTTCTACCTATCAATCCATTACAGGAACTGGCGTAAAAGCAGTTAGGCAATTAGAAAACGAAAGGAAGGGGGAAAAGGGAGAAATGGCCTACCCTTATCCCATTCACGAAAACGCACTTCCACACTGCGATGTTTTTGAAGGTAATGGCTACACCAAAGAAGAGATGAAACTATCTCGTGAGACCAAAAAAATCATGCAAGATAACAGTATAGAAGTAAGTGCTACAGCTGTTCGTGTGCCTGTTAAAGGCGGTCATTCTGAAAGTGTAAACATTGAGTTCCACACTGATTTTGAACTCTCTAAAGTGAGGCAGTTGCTACACGAAATGCCAGGCGTAAGCGTACAAGACAATACTGACGTAAACACCTACCCCATGCCTATATATGCGGAAGGAAAAGACGAGGTATTTGTTGGAAGGATTCGCCGAGACTTTTCACAAAAAAATACACTTAATATGTGGGTGGTTGCCGACAACCTAAGAAAAGGGGCAGCTACCAATACCATTCAAATTGCAGAGTACCTTATAAAAAACGAGCTTACATGATAATTAGCCACAAGCATAAATATGTTTTTGTGGGTTTGCCTTTAGCTGCCTCTACGGCTATTTCTAAAGAGCTTTGTGAAATGTATGATGGCACTCCAATATTGGCTAAGCATTCTCTATACCAAGACCTTCTGAAGGTGGCCACAGAAGAAGAGAGAAAATATAAAGTCATCGCTTGTTCAAGAAATCCATTGGACATCTCTGTGAGTTATTACACTAAAATGATGACCGACAGTAGTGGCAACTTCTCAAACGAATCCTTATTGAGAAAAAATGGGGGACATCTAAAAATAAGGGATTTTAAGCTATCGAAATTGTTTAGGGATAATCAATTCGACTACAACATCTTTTTAGAAAAATACTATCAGTTTCCATTTGATAATTGGCTGTCTATTACCACACCTCATTGTGATTTTATTATTCGTTTTGAAGCCTTAATCAGCGATTTTGAAAAGGCATTATTACATTGTGGAATTAAGCCTAAACGCCCACTTCCATTAGTTAATAAAACAAAAAAGAAAAAAGCTTTTGAATCGTTTTACAACGATAGCAACAAAGCAATTGGCTTATCTATATTTGGCCCCTTTATGTTACACCACAATATCGCTTTTCCGGCTGTGTGGGGAGATTGTAAGGTGGGCTGGCTTCCCAAACTACAGTTTAAGGTTTTGAGTTATGTCAGAAAGTTCTACTGGATGAACAAAAGTTACCGCAACACAAATGCTCAAAAAGTATATAAAGAGCTGTTAGAAAAACACTAGAATTCTTATTTAAAAAATGAACGGTGGAATATCAACATATTGATAACTCCAACACTTATGGAAGCATCGGCAATATTAAATACTGGTCTAAAGAAGATAAAATGATTGCCACCAATAAGAGGAAGCCATTGTGGAAAGTGTCCGTTTATTAGTGGGAAATAAAACATATCGACTACTTTTCCCTGAAGAAAGCCTGCATACCCCCCTTCAAAGACTGTTGCCAACTGCCCATAGCTTTCAGAGAATATTAAACCATAAAAAGCACTGTCAATCATATTTCCAATTGCTCCGGCCAACACTAAGGAGATACTTAAAACAACTCCTTTTTTAACATCGGTTGTTGCTATATTTTTTAAATATATGGCTATCGCTACAATAGCAACTAACCTGAAAACACTGAGCAGGTACTTACCGAAAGAACCGCCAAATTCCATGCCAAATGCCATTCCTTTATTCTCGGTAAAGTGAATGATGAACCAATCAAAAAAGTGAATTTCTTGACCTATCATCATATTAGTCTTTATCCAAACTTTGAGAACTTGGTCAAAAATAAGAACAATAGCAATTAAGAGGATTGATTTTTTTAGCATTGTGTTTTACTGTGCACGCTTAGCTTCTATGCTTAATGTAGCGTGAGGAACTAGTTTTAAGCGTTCCTTTTGAATGAGCTTACCTGTTACTCTGCAAATGCCATACGTTTTGTTGTCAATTCGCTTTAGGGCATTATACAAGTTGTGAATGAATTTCTCTTGACGTAAAGCCAATTGAGCATTCTCTTCTTTTGAAAGTGTTTCGGAGCCTTCTTCAAAGCCTTTGAATGTAGGTGAAGTATCGTCTGTTCCATTGTTAGAGTCATTAGTATAGGCGCTTTTAATAAGCTCTAAATCTTTCTCCGCCTTATCAATTTTATCTTGTATTATCTGTCGGAACTCTTTGAGTTCTGTATCTGAATATCTTGTTTTCTCAGTAGACATAATCTATATTTTTTGTATTTCTATATTGGTATTTATCCCTTCTACCAGTTCAATCGTTGAGCCTTTTTGAGTCTCTTCGCTGTTAGTGATACGAAGCTCGTCGGCTAATGTTTCAGAGCAAATATAATTTAAATTCTCGTTTATTGCATTTGCCAATTTTTCGGATGCACTTAAGGAGATATTAATGCGGTCTGTAACCTCAAAGCCTTCGTCTTTTCTAATGTTTTGAATACGGTTTATCAACTCACGGGCTAAGCCTTCTTGAATGAGGTTATCGTTTAGGCTAATATCTAGGGCAAGAGTGTTTCCGTTTAAAGAGGTTACTGCCCATCCAGGAATATCTTCGGTTGTAATTTCAACATCGGCAAGTTCTAACTGAATGCTGTCATTTTCTAGCTTAAGCGTATAGTTTCCTTTTTCCTCAATAGAGCTGATATCCTCAGAGCTAAACTGCGAGATGGCTTGTGAGATAGCTCTCATTTGCTGACCAAATTTTGGTCCTAATGTTTTGAAGTTAGGTTTTATTTTCTTGACTAAAATACCAGAGTCTGAAGTCATGAACTCAAGCTCTTTTACATTAACTTCTGCTAACACTAAGTCTTTTACCGCCTCTACTTGAGCTTTTACTTTTTCGTTCAAGACTGGCACCATTATCTTTTGTAGGGGTTGTCTTACTCTGAGATTTTCTTTTTTTCGCAATGAAAACGCCATAGAGGTAAGGTCTTGAGCTAATCGCATTTGCTCTTCTAAGTCGGTATTAATTAAAGTTTCATCAGCCGTTGGCCATTCAGCAAGGTGTACCGATTCTAATGCTGATTTTTGACTAACACCATTTAAGTCTACAAATAGTTTATCCATAAAAAAGGGAGCTATTGGAGATGCTAAAACAGCAATGGTTTCCAAACAGCTGTATAGTGTTTGATAAGCCGATATTTTATCTTGTTCGTATTCGCCTTTCCAGAAGCGTCTTCTGCACAAACGCACATACCAATTGCTGAGGTTGTCGTTGACAAACAACTGAATGGCACGAGCCGCTTTTGTGGGTTCATAGTCTTCTAAAGACTCTCCTACTTCCTTGATTAGGGTGTTAAGTTCTGAGAGTATCCACTGATCTATCTCTGGTCTTTCTTTGACGTCAATATCGGCTTCACTATAGGAAAAACCGTCGATATTAGCGTACAATGCAAAGAAGGCATAGGTGTTGTAAAGTGTTCCAAAGAATTTACGCTTTACCTCAGCCAATCCGTCCAAATCAAATTTTAAGTTATCCCAAGGCTGAGCGTTGCTAATCATATACCAACGTGTGGCGTCCGCACCATACTCTTCTAATGTTTCAAATGGATCGGCAGCATTGCCCAAACGTTTGGACATTTTGTTACCTTTTTTATCTAAAACTAATCCGTTAGACACTACGCTTTTGAAGGCTACGCTATCAAACAAAATAGTGGCAATAGCATGAAGGGTAAAGAACCAACCTCTTGTTTGGTCAACGCCCTCTGCAATGAAATCTGCAGGGTATGATTTTTCAAACAGCTCTTTATTCTCAAATGGGTAATGCAATTGTGCGTAAGGCATAGAGCCTGAGTCAAACCATACATCTATAAGATCCGCTTCTCTTCGCATGGCTTTGCCGCTTGCTGAAAGTAAAATAATATCATCTACAAATGGGCGGTGCAAATCAAAGGTGGCGTAATTCTCTGCCGACATATCTCCTACTACAAAATTGGCAAGTGGGTTGGCTGACATTATGCCTGCGTCAACTGATTTTTCAATTTCTGCTTTCAGCTGCTCCATAGAACCTATACAAATTTGCTCCTCACCGTCTTCGGACGTCCATATTGGTAATGGAATACCCCAAAATCTAGATCGTGATAGGTTCCAGTCCACTAGGTTTTCTAGCCAGTTGCCAAATCGACCTTCTCCAGTAGATTTTGGCTTCCATTTTATGCTTTTATTGAGCTCTACCATACGCTTCTTGGCAGCTGTCGTTTTAACAAACCAACTCTCCAAAGGATAATATAATATGGGCTTATCTGTTCTCCAACAGTGGGGGTAAGAGTGTTCGTATTTTTCTGCTTTAAAGCATTTGTTTTCTTCTTTTAGCTTGATAACCAACTGTATATCTGCTGATTTTTCAGGGGCTTCACCTTCGTTGTAAAAGTCATTCTTGACATACATCCCTGCAAAGTCCGTAACAGCCTCCACAAAGCGACCTTGTGTGTCTACTAAGGTCAATGAGCCAATGCCGTTTTGCTTAGCAACAAGGTTATCGTCCGCTCCAAAACTTGGGGCTAGGTGAACAATTCCTGTTCCGTCCTCAGTGGTTACAAAATCGCCTATTAGTACCTTAAAGGCATCGCCTTCTTCTGGTTGGGCATAGGGTAGTAATTGTTCGTAGCGCAGTCCTTCAAGGTCCGTACCTTTTACTTCATTAATGATTTCAAAAGGAATGTTTTTGTCACCTTTGGAATAATCGGCTAATGCTAGCTCACTGTTTTTCTCTGGAAAATATTTGCCAAAGAGGTTTTTGGCAACAATAACAGTAACTGCATCAAAGGTGTATGGATTAAAGGTGTTTACCACCACATATTCTATGTTTTTGCCTACTGCCAAAGCGGTGTTGGAGGGCAATGTCCAAGGGGTGGTTGTCCATGCTAGAAAATGTAGCTCGCCATGAGGCTTGTCGTATAAAAACTCTGAGGCATTGTCTCTTACAGTTTTAAACTGTGCTATGGCAGACAGGTCTTTTA